>AUXO011382389.1_pt1 | contig 10757 bp, 19 predicted proteins | sample 768731 | NCBI WGS metagenome assembly AUXO01 (sample SAMN02715735, study PRJNA202380) | gut metagenome | biome: sheep rumen | host: Ovis aries | place: New Zealand: Palmerston North
TCTGGTTTTTCAGCAGGTTATAGTTTAAATATTCTTAAAAGATTATTAGATTATAAACCACTATCTGCAATAACAGGTGATGAAGATGAGTGGGAGCAATTAAATTATTCACCAGATTTGGCATATCAAAATAAAAGATGTCCCTCTTTATTTAGGGACGCAGATGGAAAAGTATATAATGTGGAAGCAAGAATATTTAGTGATGACAATGGACATACTTGGTATAATTGTAAGGAAAGTAGAGAGTATGTAGAATTACCTTATGAAGTACCAGCGAAACCAGAATGTGTAATTATAGATAATATGCAGGAACGAAATAGTGTAATGGTAAATATATGCAATATTATTATTGCACTAGAAGGAAAGATAGAGAAATTTGATGATATAACGGAAGAAACCTTAATAGAAACTATATTAAGTAAAGATAAATTTAATGAGTTAGAGCAAAAGTTAATAGAAACATATCATATAACTAAACCAATATTTAGTTTAAACGATGGCGAAGAACTAAAAATGTGGGAGGTTATAAACTTTGTTATGAAGTCAGATAAAGAGGAAATAGATAAACTAGCTTAAAGGAGTAATCCTATGATAAATGAAACTAAATTAAAGTATGATGATACTATAGAAGATTGGAAGAATAATTTAAAATTAGGTTTGGAAGAACACGGAGTTGTTTATGATGATACTATGTTAAATAATATGTGTTCTTCTTTAAGTAGAGTTCTTATAAATTATTTAACTGATATGGGATATAGACCAAAAGCAAATTATTCTTATAGAAAGGGTTTAGCAAGTAGATTATATAAATTAGGATTAGAAGTTAGTATAGCAACTAATAGAATAATGTGGAAATATTTGGAATATTTTACAGATGTTGTAGAATATGATATTTGTTTTGATGTTGAAATAAGAATATGCGATTTAGAAAAAGCTATGAAAGATATGATATTTGTAGGTGTTAATACAGATAATCCAAAAGGTATTGCGAAACACCCAAAGATAAGTGAGGAATATGCTTCTATAACAAATAAGTTGGATATATTGAAAATGCTGATTAAAAGGCAGTCAGACCCAAAAGTAATGGTTGAGTTGACTACACAGATTTTAGAAATTTTAGAGTTAATAGTAAGGAGGTTAGATTGATGAAAGTAAGAGAATTAGAAGAAATAAAAAAATTATTAGGTGAGATAAAAGCTGTTGGGGATAAGTTGGATTATGCCACTTCGACAGCTATAAATCAAAGGTTAATAAAGGTAAATCCTGTTATAAATAATGAAATTGATAGATTAACTAAACAGGGAGTTGATGTTGTAAGTCCAAAAATTTTAATATTTACAAATAGAGAAGCGAAACAAGAACATACAACAATACAAGATTATATGAATAAAAAATTAGCTGAAATAGTTTTAGATGATTATAAAGTAATAGATTATGGTAAATTAGATGAAGAAATTGAAGATGATAATACTAGAACAGTATATTTTTATATAAAATATACGGGTTAATTTATTATTAAAGTGATATAATATATTAGGGGGTAAAAAGTGCAATATTATATAAAAATTTTTAATGTAGATAAGGGGGAATTGTTAGGTTATTATAAGGAAACAGGTATAGGTTGTATAACAAAACTACCAAAAGGCACTAAATATTTTAATACATTTGAGGAAGCACTTATGAAATTGGCAGAAGTAGATGATAGTTTTGTTAGAGATTCTGATGGGCATTATTATACAGGTAAAGCTGTTATATATGGTGACGCAACTAGAACCCCACAAAAAGATATTTATAGAAGAAGTATAAATCAAGAGGAGGAGAGAAAAAATGAAATTGAAGCCTTTATACGACAAAATCGCCGTAATTATTGATGATAAACAAGAATTAAAGTCAGCAAGTGGTTTACAATATACAAAAAATATGAGTATAAGTGCAAATACTACTATGATAGGTAAGGTTGTAGCTGTTGGAGATGGTAGATTATTAGCTGATGGTACTATAATACCATTAAAAGTTAAAATTGGGGATAGAGTAATTTATTCAAAAATGCAAGGAGAAAGTTTTGAAGATGGTGAAAATAGTATTGTTTTGTTGTCAGAACAAAATGTAATTGCAATTATGGGGGAAGATGAATAATGGAGATAACCAGTATTAGAGTGAAGAAAAATGGAAATGGTGGAACTGTTTTAGGATATGCAACTATTTGTTTAGATAATTGTTTAGTTATTCACGATATAAAAATAGTTGAGAAAAATGGCAGAAAAATATTATGTTTTCCTGCAAGGAAGTTTAATAGATTAGTTATGGAAAATGGAGAGTATTCAGAAGTGAATGCTTATATGGATATAGTTCACCCAGCAAATAGAGAATTTAGAGAATATGTTGAAAAAGAAATATTTAAAATGTATGATAATAATATGAAAGGAGCAAATCATAATGAGTAAAGATATTAAAACAGGAGAAGAAGCAAGAGATTTAATTGTAGCAGGAATAGATAAAGTAGCAAATATAGTTAAAACCACAGTTGGACCTAAGGGGAGAAATGTGTTAGTTAGAAATCAAGTATCTGCACCAATAATTACAAATGATGGTGTAACAATAGCAAAATCTATTGAATTGAAAGATAATACAGAAGATGCTGGAGCTCAATTGATGATACAGGCTGCGAATAAAACAAATATTGTAGCAGGAGATGGAACAACAACTACAACAATATTAGCACAAGATATGATACATAGATTTTTTGAAGAATATGATAGTGTTAATATAAATGTTGTAAAGACACAAAAAGAAATGTTAAAAGCAAGCGAAGATATAAGTGAGTTTTTAAAATCAATAGCTGTTCCAGTAACAGATAATGCAAGTATTCAAAGAGTTGCTACAATATCAAGTGGAAGTGAAGAAACAGGAAAACTAATTGCAGACGCTTTTGATAAAGCAGGAGAATATGGAAGTGTTATTGTAGAAGATAGTAAAACAGGTAAAGATGGTTTAGTAGCAATACAGGGTATGAAATTATCAAATGGAAGTGTTACACCATATCTATTAGATAGAATAGGTGGAAAAACAACTATTGTAGATGTTAGTGTTCTTATAACAAAAGATAAGATAGATAGTGTAACAGATTTATTTGCAGTATTGGATAAATGTGTACCATTAGGTAAAAAATTGTTAATAATCTGTGATGATATAGAATTTGAGCCATTAAATATGGTTTTAGGTAATAAAGCAAGAGGTGTTTTATCTAATATAGGTATTATAAGATTACCAGGATTTGGTGAATTGAGAGAAAATTTAATTGAGGATATTTGTATTGCAACAGGAGCAACTATTTTAGGTAGAGATGTAGGAAGAACTTTAAAAGATTTTGAGCTAGATATGTTAGGAGAATTAGAAGAAACAACAATTACAATGGACGATACAATATTAAAATTTAAAGATGTTTCATCAGCAGGAGCAAATTTAATGGGTGCTAGATTAGAAAGAGTTGAAGAATTACGAGAACAAGTTAAAAATATACCAATAGATAAACAGGAACAATATAATAGAAGAATATCTAATTTAATTAGTGGAGTTTCTGTGATTCAAGTAGGTGGAAATTCAGAAGTAGAGATTAAGGATAGAAAATTACGAATAGAAGATGCTTTAAATTCAGTTCAAGCAGCCAAAGAAGAAGGAATAGTTGCTGGTGGTGGATATAGCTTTTTACAAGCATTTATAAAAGCACAAGAGGAAAATAAAGTAGTATCATTTGGAGAGGGTATTGTGTATAATTCTTTAACATCTGTTACAGCACAAATTGCAGAAAATAGTGGAGTTAATGGAGATGAGGTTGTAACTAATTGTGTAAATAAGAAAATGGGATATAATGCTTTAACAGATGAATATGAAAATTTAGTAGAAACAGGTGTAATAAATGCAGTAAAGGTTGATAGATATAGTTTAATAAATGCTACATCAGTTGCTTCAATAGTTATCACTATGGGTGGTTCAATAGTAGAAGAAAATGAACCAGCAAGTAATGTGTTACAACTTCAAGGACCATTACCAGGTATGGTATAAATATGAAATGGGGTAGAATTTATGAATAAAACTGATAAATATATTAGATGTAAAAGATGTCATAGGATTTTGAGAACACCCGAAGCACAAGCAAGAGGATATGGTAAATGCTGTTATAATTATTTTTTAGCAGAGTGTAAGAAAGAACAATATAATTTATTTGATATGAAAGCAGTTAAGAAATAGGAGATGATTATAATGGATTTAGATTATATTTATATATTAGTAGCTTTTTTACTTATTATTTTATTTTGTGTGTGGTGTATTGTGTTGCAAATTAAAAAGAAGGGGTTACAGCATAAAATATATAAAATAAATAAAGAAGCAGAAAGTTTAAGAGGAAAAATCAGTATGATAGAGTATTATCATAGAAATTATAGAGAAGGAAAAAATCCTTATACTATGATGAGAAAAATTGCTGATGTTTTGCAGGGATATGAAAGATATGAAGATAAAAAGTAAAATAATTAAAATGTTTTCAGAGCATCAATTTGAAAAAGAAATTGAAATGTTTTATAATGAATATGGAGAACATTATGATATAGATTGTCAGTTTTATCCTATATTACAAAATACAAATGTTATGTATGTGGCATTATTGATAGCAAAGGAGAAAATTGAATATGGCAAAAAATAAGATAGAGCCGAATGTTATATTAACAATAACAACAAATAATATTTTAAATATTCCTTTGATTATTACAAGTTTTACAGGAAATGTTATAGCAACAACACATATAGAAAAGATAAGTTATACAAATTATCGTGTTAGGAAAATGTTAAAAGCTAAAATGGAGAACTTAATCAATGACTATGGTGTTGATACAATTTTATTAGAACAAAATCAGCTTTTTATTGACAAAATTGATAAGTATCCAGACCCTTATGTATTACGAAATGTACAATTAGGATTTGGAATACAGGTGACAATAGAGGATACATATTGGGAGAGAGTTAAATACATAATGGAAATACCTAAATGGGAGTGGAAGAAAGAAGTTTTAAATAAAAGGGCTGATTATGCAATAGATTTATACAAATCTCATATTCTACACAGACAAGACATAGATGAAGAAACATTAAAGAATATTGATGATAACAATTATTATGAGGCACTTTGTTTAAGTGAGAGTATGTTATATAGTAAGTTTTTGCATAAGAAGTATCAAATAAACAAGTAAGTGTCTTTGCTACAAAAAATATTGAGCAAAGGAGATAGTATAAATTGAAAAAAGATGATTTAGGAAATAAGATTAGCAAAATATTAAATGAAAAAGAAACTTTCCTATTAAGTCTAATAATGTTGGTACATCTGCAAGAAGATGATAAATATCACGATTTAACTGAATTGATTTTCTTATTTGATAATTACAAAGGTTTTAAACAATTCATAAAATTCTATGAGGGACAGACAATACAAGTTCCAACAGTAGTTGAAGTAAAGCAATCTTTAAGATGTCTTGATTTATTTCAAAAAGTGTACATTGATAATAAGGATTTTGATATTTGGTATGATAAGCTAAAATTATATGAATTGGGATTAACCAAAGAATATTGTGAGAAAGAAATTGCTAAATTTTATGAGTATTTAAAGAAAGATGGTGCTATGACATTGAAACAATTAAGAAGATTGTCGAAACTTAAATAGGGGGTATTTATGAAAATAAGAAAGCATTTTAGAACAAGTCAGGCGACAATAGATTATATTATTGCTGATTTTTCGTTAAATAAAATATCAAATAAGGAAACATACTTAATGTTATGTGCAAACGAACGAATTAACAGGTTGAATACTGAATATAATGATAAATTAGATAGAATATTAAACTTTGTCATTATGAGGTGTAATTATACAGATTTACCTGTAAAAGCTATTGCAAAAATGATGTATTCATTAACAAAAGTAACTAATGCAGTAACAAAGGGTTTGTTATCTTTAATTAAGGAGTAAATATGCTTATTATTGGTTTTGATGGCATTGGTATAGAACAATTGATAGAAAAATATCCAGAATATGTAATTAAATTAGATTTTAATGCAACTGAAATTACTAATGATGGTTTAATTTCATATATAGAGAGAATTAAGGAATGTCAAAATAAGTATGATATTGTTTTTATACCATATGTAAATGAAGTAGTATTATGTTTAGATACATTAGCAATTTCAATTGTGGTGGTATATCCAACAGAGATGGATAAGGAAAGAATAACAGATTTAGGTAAATATAATTTATTTAAAACATTAGCTTTAAAACACGAAAGTTTAGTTTTAAAAATAGGTGAAACATTAGAGCAATCATTGGTTAATAAGTTTAGTTGGATAAAAATAAATGATAAAGAAGAAAATCAAGTTGAAAATAAGAAAGAAAGTCAGGAAGCAAATAGTGAAATAAGTCAAGAAAACAAAGAAGAAAATCAATTAGTAGAGAAAGAGTGTGTAGATGATAAGCCTGTTGTAAATAAGAACAAATTAACTTTGAAAGAATTAGTGGAAAATGATTTAGAAATAACAGAAGCAGATGTAAGAGAATTGAAGTCAGAAACAAATAGATTTAAAGTGGCAATGTTATTACAGGCAAAATCAAGATTATCTATGGTATTAAAGTTATGTGATGTTTTAGACAAACTATATGCAGAACTTGTAGATAGGATTGATTTAAGTTTAAAAACAACAGATACACCTAGTTTGATGTTTACAGCAGATTATGTATCAAAGGCTTTGTCAGATACAAATCAGTTTATAATGTCGTTAATAACAAATGAGAAGATACAAAACTTTTTTATAATAGATAATAGCAATGTAATAAATATAACAGAAAATAGAGTAGATATAGATAAAAGAGAGAAAATAAGAAAGGCAGCAGAGATAGTAATAGAAAATGTGGACTATTTTTCAGAGGGACAATATGATAAACTTGTAAATCCTAATGCAGTTGAAGTAGAAAAAGGGGTAGATACAGATGCCAATTTATCAGCCAAGTCAGTACCAAGTGAATAATATGGAACAGGGCGATATAATATATATAAAAAAACGAAAACCATTATATAAATTATATCGTAAATTGTTTTTAAATAAGCCAAAAATTAAAGTAAAAAAATTTTGGAATAGTACAGAGTATGATATTGTATATCAAGAAGATTGTACACTATTATATTATTATGAAGTTGTATGTATTCAAGAATTTAGTAATATTCCTGTAATAATTGGTAAAGAGGAAGGTAGTAAAAGTATATGTAAAGCAAATCTTAAAAAGTTACAGGTGGGTTTATATAATATAATGTTAGTGTTTTCAAATGGATTAACATTATCATTACCAACAGATTATATTAGCAGAGGTATAAAACAAAATCAGAATAAATTAAAAATAATTGATAATAGCAGAGTTGTTAGTGAGTTGTTAAAATTCCAGAGGCATAAAGGAGATTATTTTAAAAGGTATGCAGAGGAACATTCAATAGATAAATGGGAATCAGCCTATTGTTCTGTTTGTGGAAAACCTGTAATTTTTAATTTTAAATGTGATAATATAATAGTAGATAATCAATGTAATTGTGGAGAATTAAAATTAGATAAAAAAGAGTTTACTTATGATGAGTTTTCAGTATGGTATTATTGTCAGACTAGTAAAATAGTTAGAAAAAGATATGATGAGTTTTGGTTTGGAAAGGAATAATATGTTAAATGGCAGAGAAATATCAGATAAAATAAAGGAAATAAATAAAACAGGTGTATTACAATGTACTGATGAAGAATTAACTGAATATTTAAACTATGGAATTTTAATAGAAAGTAATAATAAATATATAACACGAACAGGAAAATCTGTGCAGTTGGATATATTAAAACCAAAAAATTATAAGTTAAATTTAGATTTAAGTAATCTTATATATCAATGTGAAGAAATTGCTTCAAAAGAGAATATAAAACGAATATATTGTATGACAATGGATACATATAATAAATATAAAAATGATAAATATATAATTACAAAATCAGATAAAGATTATTATAGATTGTTTGAAAATGAATTATGGAGAGTAGTAATTATATAAAAAATCTATACAAATTTTAAAATTTGTCTTTACAAATTAACTTTATTAAGATATAATAGGGGGTAGTTATGGAAGATAATCAAATTCAAGAATTGTGGAATGAGTATAAAAACTTATTGTTGAGTACAAAAAGGGAAAATATAGAGAAGTTAGTACAATGGTTAGACGAAAGCGATTTTAAGTTTGCACCTGCTTCTACACAATATCATAATGCTTTTAAAGGTGGGTTATTACAACACTCTATAAATGTTTATAATGCAATGCACGACTTTGGACATTGGTTAGAGTTTTTAGATATACCAGAAGAAAGTGTTATAATAACAGCGTTGCTTCACGATATATGTAAGGTTTATTGTTATGAAGTATCAATGCGAAATACAAAAAATGAACAAGGACAATGGGTGCAAGTTCCATTTTATACTTGGAATGAGCAAGAACCATTAGGACACGGGGCAAAAAGTGTTATGCTTATAAATGAGTATGGAGTACAATTAACTAAAACTGAAAGAGCAATGATAGTTAATCATATGGGATTTACGAGTAATGATGACGAACGCAGGGTGTCTAAATTATTTAGAATATGTCCACAAAGTATAGTTTTACATTGTGCTGATTTAGAAGCGACTATGATGATAGAAAGTTATGATGGACCACAAAGATTTATAGATAAAATGGTTGGTAAGAATTTAACTGAAAGTTTAAAAATGTTAAAAGAAAAACAACAAAAAACTATAAATATAAATGGTACAGAATATAAATTAGCACCTGAAGATGCTGTTGTAGATAATAAGGAAATTATAGAAATGATGGTTAATCAAGATGGTACTAATAAAATCAAAACAGTTAAAGTATATTCACCTTATGGAGATGGTTTACCATTTTAATTAAATATTATATATTATGAAATATGTAAAGGCAATTTTAGATGTCTTTGGGGAAACCCAGATATGTTATTTTAAATTTGAGGTTTTAGAACTATCTAATTTAACATATGTCTAAAGGTTTTAAAAATATTAGAAAGGAGTATAAATATGGAAGAAATACCACAAGAAAGTAATATATTATTTCATATATCGAATGACCAAGTAGATTTATTAGCAAAACATTTTGGGTATGATACAGATGATATTTCTAAAATGGAAGAATATGAAATATGTGAAATGTTAGATAATTATATAGATGAATTGGCGTAAAATATTGATATGCAGGTTATAAGCATTAAAAACCACTTTGAAGAAAAACAAAGCACAAATTGATTTATTAAAGAGGTAGAAATGATTACAAGTGCAAAACAGAAAGGAAATATTACAGAATTAGAATGTATAACTTATTTTAGTAAATTAGGTTATAATGTTTCAATTCCTTTTGGGGAAAATTGTAGATATGATTTTATATTAGATGTAAATAATATATTAGTGAAAATACAATGTAAAACTTGTAGAACAAGTAAAGATAAAAGTGTATTGTTTTTTAGTTGTGAAAGTAATAGAAATAGTGGTAGTAATAATAGAAGAATAAAATATTCTTGTGAAGATGTTGATTATTTTGCAACTTTTTATAATAATGTGTGTTATTTAGTGCCATCTAATGAATGTTCTACATATAAACAATTAAGGTTATTTCCAACAAAAAATATGCAGAAGAAGGGTGTAAATTTAGCAGAAAAATATGTTGCAGATGTTCAAATCAATTTGTTACTTAAATATAATAGTTTATGCACCTAATTTGTAATCAGTAGATACAGAGTTTGATTTAGACAGGGAGCTCCAACCTACATAAGTAGGTACTTCTTTTTCACTATATGATAAAATGTATATATTCATTTTTTCTTATAGTGTTATGTGGCAACTATAAAATAATCCCTAATGATAATAATAGTTGCCATAATTTTAAATGGCGAGGTAGTGTAATGGCTAACACATTAGGTTCATACCCTAATACTTCTGGTTCGAGTCCAGACTTCGCAACCAGATGGCTTGTATATCTGTCGTACACATATACACGAAATAGTATTGTTAAGACTATGTTGGTTACAGGTTATCCAATTTGTAATGATGATTTGGAATATAATCATTGAAACCTTAATGTTTTGCACTTGCTACCACGAGTAGTTAAGGAAGAACTTGTTTGAAACAACAAGTACCTAATTAGGTTTGGCTCTCTTGTAGTGAGAGAGTGCGGAGTAAGGTGGTACTGTAACTTACTCTACGAGAACTGATAAGTATATAAACAGTTCTAGGTAGATAGATATAAATACGGATATGTTGTAGATATATTTATCTATGCGAGGCTTTTGTTTAGATGTTTTGTTTTAAATAGTTTAAATCAAAAATCAAAAGTTTAGTTTTTTGTAGTATGGTTTTCTATGTACTTTGAACAATGAAAACTTGCTTTTATTTTATGGCGAATTAGTAAAGTGGTTAATACACTCGACTTTCTATCGAGGGGCAAGGGTTCAACTCCCTTATTCGCTACCAATAGAGGTGACATTAAACACCTCTGGAAAAAATTTTCCAAATACAAGTTTAATGGATGAACTAGATTAACACCAACTATTCCACACATAGTTTAAAAAATAAAATTAAGATACTGGTAAATCAAATTTTGTTTATATAGTTAATCTAGTTTATTTTTATATAA
>AUXO016650961.1_pt1 | contig 10757 bp, 11 predicted proteins | sample 768731 | NCBI WGS metagenome assembly AUXO01 (sample SAMN02715735, study PRJNA202380) | gut metagenome | biome: sheep rumen | host: Ovis aries | place: New Zealand: Palmerston North
AGGATTTCCATGAAGATTATTGAGTATTACAACTGTAAAGAACAAGAGTATTGGTTAAATGAAATCAGGAAGAGTGACTGGAGAGCAGCACAGCATCTTTATGACCATATAAAAAACAATGAACTAAAAACACTCTGTGGGGAAAATACAAAAGTATTATTACTGACGGAAGAAGATCATTTGATATCCTTTTGTACCTATGCCGGACAGGATGAGATCAGAAATACATCTTTAACCCCCTGGGTGGGTTATGTATATACCTTCCCGGCTTACAGAGGAAGAAGATGTATCGGCAAATTACTGGAATATGCGTATCAGTCAGCTAAAGAGGAAGGTTTCGAATACATGTATATCTCTTCCGATGAAGAAGGACTGTACGAGAAGTACGGATATCAATTTTATCAGACGATGAAAAATCATCACGGTGAAGATACAAGTGTATTCCGAATGAAAATAGAAAGAAAAGATTATCGTGATATTCTCGGTAAAGAGGTCATCGGAACAATTGACAGACCGATCGGTTCTGTTCATCCGAAGTATCCGGATATCATCTATCCGGTGAACTATGGTTATGTCGACGGTGTTATAGCGAATGACGGTGAACAGCAGGATGTCTATGTATTCGGTACGGATCAGCCGTTAAAGACATTTCATGGAAATGTAATCGCTGTATACCACAGAATCAATGATTGTGAGGATAAGTGGATAGTCAGTATAAACGGAACAAAGCCTTCTAAAGAAGAGATATTAGAAACGATTTCCTTTCAGGAACAATATTTTATGGGAGAACTTTATGAGAAAACTGAGTGAAAGAGTAGGAACATTTACCGATTCCGTCATTCGCAGAATGACAAGAATCAGTGACGCCCATGGTGCAATTAATTTATCGCAAGGGTTTCCTGATTTCGATCCGCCTGCGGAGATGCTGGAAAGATTGAGTCAGGTTGCTCATGAAGGACCTCACCAGTATTCCATTACCTTCGGTGCAAAGAATCTTCGTGATGCAATTGCGTCAAAATACAATAAAGCGACCGGGTTAGATACAAATCCCGATACCCAGATTATCGTAACCTGCGGTTCTACGGAAGCGATGATCTGTGCCATGATGACGGTATGTAATCCGGGCGATAAAGTCATCGTTTTTTCTCCGTTCTATGAGAACTATGGTGCAGATGCGATATTATCCGGTGCCGATCCGATCTATGTACCTTTAGTACCTCCGGAATATGATTTTGATCCTGTCTGTCTGGAACAAGGTTTTCAGGAAGGTGCAAAAGCATTGGTTCTATGCAATCCATCCAATCCCTGCGGGAAAGTCTTTACGAAAGAAGAATTAACGGTAATTGCTGATTTAGCGAAGAAGTATGATGCATATGTGATTACGGATGAAGTCTATGAACATATGGTTTATGCACCGTCTGTTCATACCATCATCGCATCTCTTCCGGGTATGGCGGAAAGAACCATTACCTGTAACAGCCTTTCTAAGACATTCTCTGCAACCGGCTGGCGTTTAGGCTATATGATCGGACCGAAAGATGTTATAGAAGCTGCAAAAAAGGTTCATGATTTCTTAACCGTCGGTGCACCTGCACCTTTACAGGAAGCAGCTGTAGCCGGATTAAATCTCGGAGAGAAGTATTATGAAGATCTGAATCGGTTATATACACAAAAAAGAGATTATTTTCTGCAGGGGTTAGATGAAATCGGGTTAAAACACAATATCCCTCAAGGAACCTATTTTGTATTAGTTGATATCAGTGAATTTCTGGCATTACCGCAGTTTAAAGGATGGACGGATCTGGAATTCTGTGAGTGGATGATCAAAGAGATCGGTGTAGCAGCCGTACCCGGATCCAGCTTTTTTAAAGAGCCTGTATATCATCTGATCCGTTTGCATTTTGCCAGACAGAAAGAAACCATAGACGAAGCATTAAGAAGATTACAGAAATTAAAAAAGATTTTAGATTAGTATGGTGGAAAATATGAAATTTCGATTCGCTGCAAAAGAGGATTGCGGACTGATCCTCAGCTTCATCCATCAGCTTGCAGACTATGAGAAAATGTCAGATCAGGTGGTGGCGACAGAGGAACTTCTCCGGGAATGGATATTTGAGAAAAAGAAAGCAGAGGTGTTATTTGTCTGCGATGAAGAATACGAAGTCGGCTTCGCTTTATTCTTCCATAATTTTTCAACATTTCTGGGCCGGGCCGGAATCTATCTGGAAGATTTATTTGTCCTTTCGGAATATCGGAATAAAGGATATGGAAAAGCATTGTTAAAGAAACTGGCACAGATCACCGTAGAGCGGGAATGCGGACGTTTGGAATGGGCATGTCTGGATTGGAATCAGCCGAGTATTGATTTCTATCTGTCACTCGGTGCTGTCCCTATGGAAGACTGGACAACGTATCGTCTGAGCGGGGAAACACTGAAAAAGATGGCATGTATTGAATAAGGTTTCTGCTCAACAACGTAAAGGATTATACAGTGAGTCAGCGTCTTTTTTACATAGTGTACTAAACCAGGTTTTTCTTCTTCGTTTGTTCATCGATGCATCATTCTGTGCTATAATTCCCGATAGACTCAACAAATGATTCACAAATAAGGAGGTCTGCAAATGGACCGGGAAAAAACAAACAAACTGTCACTGATCTGCCCATCCTGCGGAGGCAGAATGGAATTATCAGAGGACGGAGAATCAGCTGTATGTCCTTATTGCGGACATAAAATGCTCATCGATCAGAAAGACAGTGCACAAGAAGAATACGAGAGGCGTATGGCGAATGCACGCGCCGAGGAAGATATCAAAGATCTGCAAAGAAAAAGACAAAGCATACGCAGAATCAAAGGATGGCTCATCGCTCTTTGCGTCATAGCAGTTATCTGTGCGGTGAATGTGTTTATCCCCGGTTCTCCGATGCATGAACTTGCTTTTCCGCAAACAGTTGATCCGTTTAAGGATGTCAGCCTTAAGTTTACCGGCATGTCCGGAGAAGGGAAAGCAGAATTGCAGATTTCCCGAAGTGCTGCAGAGTATGCGGATACAGACAATTTTACGGTTACACCGGAGACAGGTTTATCCAATGGCGAAACGGTCACGGTGAAGGCAAAAGCACCTGCCGGCTGGCGTTTTGAACCTGATGAAAAACAGTTTACGGTAGAAGGACTCACAGCGTGGGTACTGACCACCGATCAACTGGAAGGGGATAATCTTAATGCAATCCATGCCAACACAGAACGTCTGATCAGGGAAGACTGGGATGATATTGTTCATTCATCACTTGCTGTGGATATAACGTATACACCTTACCGGATGTACCTGTTTATTGCGGATGGGGATACATGGTATGAGCATAATGTTCTCTATGATACATATGAAGTCAATGTTACACGTGCAGACGGATCGGTATTTACAGGCTATGAAGCATGTCGTTATACCGACTTGAAAATACCTTCAGACGGGGTGCTGACAGCCGACTACGGAAGTCTTCAGGGATTTAACTTCGGGTTTAACCATGGATTTTCCTATGCACAATCTTTTTCCGGTTGGACCGATGCTGCCGAAATGGAAGCAGATCTTCGTCATGTTCGTGACGGATATCATCTGGCGGATTGAGTATGAACGTTTATTTTCTGTATTTACAGTGAATAGACGTTTTTTTATAAAAAAGAAGCAGGGCAGATATATATCTGCTCTGCTTTTGACAGGAACTTTTTTTAAATGATCTCTACAGATAAAACCTTATCCGATGCGGTAATTGCTTTTAACAGAGTATCCGGAGACACATCTTTACCCAATGCGGTATCATATACAAATGTCATGCTGTCTGTATCTCCTGCAGTACATCTTGAATCTCCGATCAGATGACAATGTTGTTCCCGCAGAATCTTTACGATATCCTGAACACCTGCAGTTCGTATTGTCTTGATTTTCATCTTCATCATAATATTTCCGGCATTGCGCGGCAATATGCGTCGGAATACATGCTGTACAAGAATCATCATGATCGATGCAGCTGTTCCTAAAATAAGCATTCCGCTTCCAAAGCAGAGTCCGATCGCCGATGTAGCCCAGATTCCCGCTGCTGTTGTCAAACCTTGTACGACATCATGTCTGACAAAGATTACACCTGCACCCAGGAAACCGATCCCGGATACGACCTGAGCCGCAGTACGCGCCGGATCTCCGGCTTTTACATCCATAAATCCGTATTTTGATATCAACATCACCAAACATGATCCCAATGCAACCATCATATGTGTACGGATTCCGGCATCCTTTGCATGACTATGCCTTTCAAATCCAATCAGAAAACCTGCAGTCACCGCTGCTAACAGCCTTATCAGCCATTCCCATTCAAACATTTCCATTTTATTACTCCCCGTTATTATTATACATCTTACTTACTTTTTCTGTACGAAAGGAATCGGTTTACCTTGCGATCACATCGATATCATTGATACCGTACCATTTCATAACACTGAGAATCTTGTCTGTAAGGCGTTCCCCGCTGATTGCGACAGGAACGGCAGGAGGACAGCTGACGGACGGGGAAGCACAGACACAGCCTGATGCTTCTTCTACAGGGATTCTTACAGATGGTGCAAGAATTGCTTCACGGATACGGCAAACACGTTCCGGTTTCGGCATGACAGGAAAGTCACGGATCAAAGCCGGTTTTTTTCCGGAAAGTTCAGTCAGAGCTTCCTGAATACGTGCGAAATCAGCATTCGTATTCTGCGGTGTTATCATCAGGACAAGATCATAGCTGTCGGCAAACTCACATTCAATGTTTTTGTGACGAAGATATTCAGCTGTCTCTTTACCGGTCATACCGAGTGAAGCACAGTCTACAAGCAGTTTCAGAGGTTCATACAGGTGTGTATGAACACCGGACAGTGCAAGCTCATCTTTCAATCTTTTTATTTATTGACAGGTATCATTGAGATATTCAGGGAAATCTTCTGCAAGATAGGCATTACATAAATCCAAAGACTGCAGAATCAGATAAGAAGGGCTGGTAGAGGAAAACAGAGACATTGCTTTTTTTGCACGCAGGTAAAGATCTCCGTACAATTCTGTCATTCTGTTTGAAATATGCAGATATGCTCCGCCGGTTAATACGGGAAGGGTTTTATGTGCTGAATCACAGCACATATCCGCACCCAGATCGATAGGATGAAGAGATTCCGGAAGAAAATGCAGATATGCACCATGGGCATTGTCCACAAGAAGCAGTATTCCCTGACTGTGACATATTTCTGCCAGTCCGCGAATATCCGTCATGATACCGAGATAATCCGGTGATGTGACAAATACCGCATCGGGTTTATCCGTCATTCCTTCTAAAGCCGTACGCAGTCCTTCCGGTGTAATCCGGCATTGACAGACAGAATACATTTCTTCTCCATACAGCCATTCTGCATCAAAATCAAGCAGGGCACAGGCATGAACAAAACTTTCATGGACATTTCTGGCAGCGAGGATACGGAATTTACGATTGGAACGATACGAATCAGAACACATCATCGCAAGCCTGAGCATAGCTTTCATAGCCAGTGTGGAACCTTCCGTACTGTAAAGGGTACAGGCAGTACCGAAAAGCTGTGCAGCAATTGCTTCACTCTTTTTTATAATACCTTCCGGTTCAAGAAGATAATCTGCGCCTTTGATCTCTGTGATGTCACGGGTCTCACAACCCAGAATATTCTGCCCTTTGTGACCGGGCATATGCAGACGGCTCATATCTTTTGTGAGATATTCCGTCACAAAATCGTAAACAGGGGTTTTAATATGCATGAAATGCTCCTTCAGCGCAGATTATATGCGAAAAGCAGAATTGATGCAATGTTTAGAATCATGTGTTGTATTCCGGACATTTCTCCAAATGGAAAGAAAAATTTACTGCATTTATCCGCTTCAGGATGTAAACGGAAAACCATGCAGGAATACTTATGGATTTTATGCATTTCGATCGGTTTTTCTTGACTTTCTTGCAGTTAAAATATATATAAAAAAAGTGTGTATACAATCATGGCATTTTACACAGTATGACAGAAAGAACAATGACCTGTAACAGTCTGTCAAAATCCTTTTCTATCATGGAAAGGTATAAAGGTTATTAAAACTGAAAGGAAATTTATGTATAAAACAGGATTAATCATGGAAGGCGGTGCCATGCGCGGTTTGTTTACGTGCGGTGTTATGGATGTTCTGATGGAGAATGATATCCAATTTGACGGTGGTGCGGGAATATCTGCAGGAGCAGTATTCGGATGCAACTACAAATCCAAACAGATCGGCAGACCCCTTCGTTACAATAAAACTTATGGAAGAGATCCAAGATTCAGCAGTATCCGTTCACTCATTAAAACAGGTGATTTTTATGGTGAAGATTTCTGTTACAGGTTATTACCGGGTATATTGGATCCTTTTGATACGGAAACATTCAAAAACAATCCGATGGAATTCTATGTAGGCGCAACAGATATTAAAACCGGGAAATGTGTGTATCATAAATGCACAGATGGGGGAGCTGTAGATATGAAATGGATGCAGGCATCCGCATCCATGCCTCTTGTATCAAGACCGGTAAATGTAGATGGTTATGTATTGTTAGACGGGGGAATTGCAGATTCCGTTCCCTATGCCTATATGGAAAGTATCGGTTATAATCGCAATGTCATCATACTTACACAGCCTGAGGATTACATCAAAAAGAAAAGCTCTCTGGTTCCGCTCATGAAAGTCATGTTAAAGGAATATCCTGCTGTTGCAGAAGCTATGGCTGTAAGGCATATAAAGTACAATCAGCAGATGCAGGATATTAAAGAAAGAGAACAAAGAGGAGAAGTTCTTGTCATACGTCCTCCGGAAACTTTAGGCATCAAAAGGACAGAGAATGATCCGATGGAACTTGAAAGGGTATACCAGATCGGGCGTATTGCAGGAAATAAAGCACTTTCTGCAGTAAAGGAATTTCTGAATCTATAAAAAAGTTGACATTCAGAAGATGAATTTCAATGGTCACAAACCTCATGACTGCTTATTTACTGATAAATAAAACAAGCAGATTCCGATTTGCAAAAGACGGAATCTGCTTTAAGTTTAAAGTATATATTCATCCATTGTGTCATCTTCTGTTTTCCGGATAACTTTTGCAGGCACACCTGCAACAACACAATTATCTTCGATATCTTTCGTGACAACTGCTCCTGCAGCAACAACCACATTATTCCCTATGGTAACACCGGGAAGAATGATTGCACCTGCTCCCAACCAGAAGTCATTTCCGATTGTTACCGGCTTTGCGATACCGATATGTTTTCTTCTTTCTTTTGGTGTTAAGGGATGACCGACGGTAATGATCTTTGAACCGGGTCCTAACATGGCATGATCACCGATATGTACCGGAGCGATATCCAGGATGGTTACCCCATAGTTGGCAATGAATTCATCTCCGACATGAATATTCAAACCATTATCACAGTTGAATATCGGATCGACACAGGGATCACTTCCCACTGAACCGAATAATTCTTTAATAACCGGTACTTTTGCGGCTTCATCGTTTGGATCCATTGCATTAAGTCGTCTTGTGAGTGTTATTGCACGTTTTCTTCTTGCGTTGACTTCACTGTCCCAGAAATCATAAGGTAAGCCTGCATCAAGTTTTTCAATCTCTTTCATTTTCTATTCCTCCTCGTATTTCAATAATGCGCTTTATAAAGATGCTGCAAAAATCATTTCTTTTTTATCCTGTTTCAGAAGCAGTACAGTTTCAATTGTAACAGCCACAATCATGATGATGATTCCCGTAAAAGCAATCATTTTCACACCGAATGTATCAATCAGAATACCACTGTAGGAAAGTGCTATAATTGCAGAAAAATTATAGTAAGCAGCATCCGCAACATTATGAGCTATATTTCTTACGGAAGGATCGATATTCTTTTCTACGATTTCTCTTTGTGTCGGAAGCATGACGGAAAATGAGATATTCCAGAAAATGGATCCGATAATAATCATGAGCGGAGATACGGCAAAGTAAATCAGCATCATGTCAATCATCAATGCGGAAGACATGATCAGTAATCTTACTTTCACGGGAATCTTTGTAAATTTTCCGGAAATGAAGATTAGCAAAGCTTGTAATGTTACACCGATAAAGCTATCAAGTCCAAGCATGGAAACATCACCACCGACATTTTGAATAAACACGGTTTTCATATTATTGACAGGTGATACGGCAAGACCTCCTAAGAATAACAATATGATCAGAATCAAATAGAGCGGACTTTTTAAAAGAAGCCTTGTATTCCCTTTTTCTGTTTTCTTCCTGTCTATATCCTCAAAAGGCAGTTCTTTCAAAAAGAAAGCCATTAGTAATGTCAGAATGCCTGCTGTGATCTGCAGAATCTGAATGATTCCATATCCGTAATTGTTGATTAACATGCCTGCAAGAAGTGCAGTTAATGAATAACCAAGCGATCCCATGGCTCTTGCTTTACCATACATGGAACCATCCTTGTTGAAACTTCTCAGCATCCATGCATCCAGATTGGAACCCAGAGATGACAACATGAAACCCATCAGGGGATAAAGTATGATTGCCAGATGTACATCGACAGGGGTAATGACGGTGATGGTTCCGGCAATGATAATAACTGTCGAAAAGGAAGCAAGGAATACCTTTCGGTTTGTCTTCAGCTTGTCACAGATGGTTCCCCAGAACAGAGCACCGGCAAAACAGGTAATCATATATACTGCCAGCAGGGAACTTAACGCAGAAGCACTTAAGCCACACTTTAGAAAATAAGAAGTAATAAATCCTGTAAAGGATGCACACCATGCATAGAATAATCCGTCCATTAATCCATATTTGAAAAAACCGTCAGTTTTCATGTGAATACCTCTTTTCTACGATACCTATTTTACGGATTCCCATGATCAAAAAATATAATGAAATTATGATTTATAATATATATTTACTATTGTTGAACGATATTTACTGTAAGCATTATTTTTTAATTTATAACACCTGTTTATGATCAGGCATGATAATATATAAAAGATTGTGAGCATGAAAGAGTAATTAATTTCTTTCATCTGCATACAGTCGGAGGAATATATGAAATTATCCATTGATCAGGCATTACAGGAGACATTTTTTCGCAACAGGGAAAATGATTTTCATCATTCCACATATGATGAAGAAATGATTCAGTATACATATTTGAAAAACGGAGATAAGAGGGCAGTCAAAGAATGCAGGAAAATGTTTCAAAATGCTGCAGAAGGGATTTTGTCCAAAGATATTCTGCGTAATTGGAAATATATGTTTGTTGCTTCAACTACACTGTGCTGTCGATTCGCAATGGATGGCGGTCTGGATTCTGAAACTGCCTATAATATTTCCGATTTGTATATACAACGTGCGGATACCGCAGGGTCCAGGGATGAGATCTTTTTGATTCATGATCAAATGGTAGAAACATATCTCAACAATATATCTCAATTGCGTCAAGAAAGAAGTTATTCAAGGCCGGTATTGCGTACGATTGACTATATAGATCGTCATCTGCATGGTACAATTCGTCTGAATGATATTGCTGAGGAAGCAGATGTCACACCGAATTACTTATCGGCAATATTTGCCAAAGAGATGAAGCTGACAATTTCTCAATATATCAGAAACAGAAGAGTGGAAGCTTCCAAAGTTCTTCTGCAGTATTATGATTACAGTGTAACGGAAATTGCAGAATATCTTTCATTTTCATCTGTTTCACATTTTATTAAAGTGTTTAAAGAAGAAACAGGAATCACACCTGCCGTCTACAAGCAGACAAAGTTCCGACATTGGAAAGAGTAAACAAAGAGGTTTTTATGAAATATACAGTTAAAAATGTTGCCGGGATGATTGATCATACCAATTTGAAACCATATGCCACAACAGAAGATTTTCAAAAATTATGTGATGAAGCAAAAGAATATGGTTTTAAGTCTGTTGCGATCAATACATATCCTGTAAAAATATGCAGAAAAATGTTGGAAGGGTCGGCAGTACTGACAGGAGCAGCTGTCGGTTTTCCGCTTGGACAGATGACAATTGAGACAAAAATCATGGAAGCCGGGAATGCCATTCAGGATGGGGCACAGGAATTTGATTATGTCCTGAATGTCGGGAAACTGAAAGAACATGATTATGCATATATTGAAGAAGAGATGAAACAGATGACAAATCTTGCAAGGAAAGCAGGAATCACATGCAAAGTCATCTTTGAGACATGTTATTTGACACAGGAAGAAATAATGAAAGCTGCTGAAATTGCATCAAGAGTAAAACCGGATTTTATTAAGACCAGTACAGGTTTCGGTACTGCAGGAGCAACAGCAGAAAACGTAAAACTGATGAAAGATAACTGCGGACCTGATGTACAGGTAAAAGCTGCAGGAGGAATCCGCAGTTGGAAAAGTGCAAAAGAAATGATTGAAGCCGGTGCAACCAGATTGGGAACATCGAGCGGAATAAAAATAATAGAAGAAATAAGAAAAGAGGAATGAAATGAATAAATATTTTGAAATCAACGGAAAGGGTAATAATATCCGTTGTAAGGTTTATTATAACGATTTGAACAAGGCAGAACAGGCCGTTATCTTCGGTACCGGTTTTGCCGGACACAAGGATAATAATGCGGCGCATAATTTTGCCGAAAAGCTGTTATCCAAACATAAGAATGCCATTGTTGTGGT
>AUXO010863562.1_pt1 | contig 10756 bp, 18 predicted proteins | sample 768731 | NCBI WGS metagenome assembly AUXO01 (sample SAMN02715735, study PRJNA202380) | gut metagenome | biome: sheep rumen | host: Ovis aries | place: New Zealand: Palmerston North
AACTGAAGAACCTCTTCGTAAATCTCGTGGGCAATATCAATTCTTTTTGTAGGATCTTTTATTGCCTCTTCAATTAGTGTTACAACCCAAGCTTTATACTTTTTCTCGCAATCAGGTTGCAACATTCCGTACTTTATATCCTTTGCAGGAGCTTTAGGTAAACTCATAACTTACACCTTTACAAAATCTTTACAAGCCTGATATGAACCTTGATACAGGATGTGTGTTTCACCCATATAAGTTTCATACTCTTCTTTGTTCAAAAGGCGGATGCCAACATCTGTTTTGACAAGATACCAAATGTTAACACGCAGTTCATCAAGTTTCCAAGGATCGTCTGCAAACTTTGCTGCTTTTTCTTCAGTAAGAGGCTTCCAATAACCGCCATCATTGCAGTCTACCCAATATTCAATACACGATTGGTTTTCGCGCAGAAGTTTAAGCTTCTCCTGCTGAAGTTTCAGATTAGTTTCGATCTTATCGAGAATTTTTGCAACATTCTTTGCCATTATGCTTCCTCCTTGTTATATGCTTCAAGCCAACAGTGCATATCTTCATAATCAAGACTTGTTGTTGAAATGCGTTGTGAGAAGTAAGGGTTATTATAATTTTTTGAATAAACCACAAGCTTCTTTTCAGCGGGATTCTTTTCGTCGTGCTCAAGAACGAGAACAGCGAATTTCTTAACTTCTACAACTTTTTCAATTTCATCGTGAAAGAACTTTCCAGTCAAAGTCCCAGGAACCAATTCTTCTTTTGTAAAGTCAAGAAACTCTCTTTTCTCCATATTAAGCATTCTCCTTGTCCCAGTCTTTGTTGAACTTTGCCATCTTTTTGAAAGTCTGAATTGCAAACTTTTTTGCATCAACGAACTCTTTCTCGAGGCGAGCCTTTCCATCAGAGCCTGTTACCTTGTAACGGCCGTCCTTGCAATGTTCAATCATTGGCATATGTTCGTGGCTTACACATACTGTGTACCACTTTCCATTGATCTGCTGCTTCTCAAACTTGTAAGCCTTTCCCATATTGTTGCTCCTTTTTAATCAATTTACAAAAATAATATAAAAGACTTATAATAAAAGTTCAAAAAAAATAGGGGAAATCAATGAAGAATTTCCCCTATTTCTCTCCTCTCTAAAGCGGGTCCCCCGAGTCGAACGGGGCATAACATCCAAAGTACTATGGCCACTTTCCTATGGATCACGGTTTGCCGCTACCTTTATCAGGCCCGCATAACATGCGCGGAAATTGCTTATTCGCAAGTATTCCATTTCCGCAAAAAGTTGAAAACTGTAGGGTCTTACTAAAACTTGCGACCTAATCTGCTTTCAACTAGGGATACACCGTTTGTCCTCGTCGTTATCACGAGAGCACGAGGAATCCTCCACCATCAATTTTTGAAAGAAATTGAAAACTTTTGCATTGTAAAACGCATAGAACTTCAAGTAGGATTTGAACCCACATCACCGCCAATCACCCGGCAGTATGCTTACCAAGTTACACCATTGAAGTATGAGTTGCCTCATTCAACGGGATATGCTTCCCCGCAATACCATCCACATTTCTCAATCCTAGAAGTGGCCAAACCGTATTTTTGCAATTATCTCTTATTTAGCGTCTTAGTGTAATTGCACCACATTTTATGACGGGGAAGGCGTTTTCGGATTCTCCGAAGAAACCCCGATTAGCCTACATGTGCGGAACCTAAACCTTCAACTGCTTAGAAGGAAACTTTCCGCGTGGAGCTCTCCTATCAAACCTGCAGCAATAAGGCATACTAGGTCGATTGTCTACAAGCTCTTGTTCATTTGGGGATGCCCGATTTCTCGAACATGCCTTCCACCACTTTGTTCTTTTTAGACGGTGAACAAAGAATATCCATCTTACTACACTTGGGAGTCGAACCCAATTCTCTCATTCCTGAGCGTCCCTATCCCGTTGGACCCGTGCAGCCCTTTTTTCTCCGCTTTCGCAGAGGCGACCAACTCAATCCTAGTGCCCGCAAGCCCCGTAAGTTTGTCCTGCCTTTATATGCAGGGTCGATGGTCTAATCATAATTGTTCTTTTAATATCGCCGGCCATCTTTACACTAATAAACGATATTAAAAGTTATTTGAACGCAGCTTATTATGAGAACTGTTTCTCCGGATGAAACCTCACAATAAATCCACTCCAAATCGCCGGCTCCGCCAAACCGAATTATCATCTCTTATTGCAGCGGATATTGGACCTGGGGAGTTTCGAACTCCCGTCTTGCTCTGACGCCCATTAACACTCTTTACAGGCTTAAAACCGAATTGACGGTAGGGACGGTCAAAACCCATATTTACTTTTGGTTTTCGATTGAACTGAGCAAGCAACCCAACTCTTGTTCAACTTATCAGATGGGCGATACGAACATTCCACTATCTGAGTCGTGAAAGTCGCAGTTGGTCCTCAAAGGGTCCAACTAGGTGTTGCCTTAGGCAGCGCGAGCGAAAGCTGCGCGTGAACCACGAGCAACAACTGAACGTTTAGTTGCAGTTATTCTTTTCCGTATTAAGGTCGGCACCTTTACCTGATGTTAAAGAACTATTCAGCCAATCGATTCCAAAGTCAGGCCCGATTAAACTGTAATTTTATATTAACAGCTGTTGAAGAATTACCGATAGAATTTTGTCCACCCAGGTTTTTGAACATCGTCCTTAAACTTCTGTTTAAGATTATCCCAAAGTTCAATGCCTGCAGCTGTCAATTCATAGTCATTGACAAACTGTGGAAGTTCTCCAACTTCGTTAACTTTCTCTTTTATAAGTTTTTCATTTACAAGACAGCGAGCTGTCTGTGTAAAAACCGCGTTTGAAAAAGTTTGAGCAAACTGAACACAGTTTTCAAACTCATCTCCAAAAGTTTCCTGTCTTTCTTTCGCATCCTGCAAAAGAGACTTCATCAAAGATTCCTTATCATACTCATTCAAAAGATTGAGAATAAGGAAGTCGCATTCATTAGGTTTGTAAGCCTTCATCACCTAACCTCCATATAAGAAGTTAGTTAGAAAAACTTGTTGCGAAGCTTTTTGTTTGCAATAAGTGCAACAACGAAAGCAACTGTAACACAACAGAAAACAAAAGCCAGTCCGCTTCCTGCAAACCAAGGAAACACAGGATCTTTTCCCAACCAATCAATAATTGCATTACACAGCTTCATATCCAAAGCCCTCTTTTGACTGTACTTTATATGCCTTTTGAGGATTGTCTTCTTTGTCTTTTAAATCCTTAAGGTACTCGATTGCATCATCTCGAGAGTCAAGAATTATTGTGTTGTTCTTGATACGAGAGAAGTTGATTTCATCTTCAGACAAGTCTCTTTCTGTAAACTTGGCTTCATCTTCGTCATTCATAAGTACCCAAACCTTTTTGTCAAGGTCCTCAGGAGACTGCAATTTTTTGATTATGTCTTTTGGGAATACTTCAAACACAAAAGAACCGTCTCTCTGCAAAACTGCAAACTCAATCCAGTTGTCATCAATGGAAAGAACTTCTGCGTGCGGGAATGTTGTATCATTCCTAAGAAATACTTTATAAGTATCACCTGGCTTTATGACTGTGTCTCTCATTATTCCTCCACTACATAGGCGGTCATTTCAGTTGTGTACTCGCCTTCGTTTACTATTTGAACAAGAATCAGCGGAATAACTTCGCCGTTACCTTTGTGAAAGTTTGCCTTTCTTTTGATTGAACCATCAGGAAGTTTGACTTCAGTAACATTCGGAACAATGCCTGCAATTCCAAGATCGTGTAGCTTCGACCACATAATATAGAAGTCCTGTGGACGCTTTCTGCCGTTTCCAAATTCTCGAACAACTTCCTTAACTTTATTTACAAAAGTCGGGTCCATTTTCATTTCGTTTATTTTCATTTTGCAAGAACTCCTGCCAAGATTGCTTCATTAGAGCGAATTACTCTCTGTGAGCCTTTCTCTGCAACAAAAACTTTTCCTACTTTGTTGTAAGAAACTTCCCAGCCGTTGATGTTATGAACAATCTTCTGATCTGTGTCGATCTGATCTTTACGGCCTTTGCTGAGAATTGAGACAATTCTTGCTTTATTCATAGTATGCTCCTTGTTTGAAAAGTGGCGAAGGTTTCCCGCTCCTTGGGTCAACCTACAAACCCCGAATCCCCTGAGGAACTTCCTCAGTTCAACGCTGGTTTAGCACCAGACAATAATAATATAAAAGAAAAGCGGACAAAGTTCAATTTGTCCGCATATTTTTTCAAAAATTTTACCGTTCGGTAATAATTTTCTTAAAAAGTATAATTTTTCAGTTATATTTTACCGCTCGGTAAAATTATAAGTATTGATCTCCAGTGTCCCAGTCATCATACTTTAAAGCAGGAGCTTTAGAGTTTGTTTCAAACCAGTCATCAATTACATCTTTAACTGCCTGTGCAGTAAGTTCAGGAACAACATTCTTTACGAAATGTGAACCATTGACATTTCTTCCCTTTCTGCATCTTAATGTCCAAGTGCCATTTTTAGGATTCAGTCTACCTGCAACTATAAGATACATTTGCCCTCTAATTTCATCCATCCACATCTTGAAATGTGTGAGTGGCTGTCCATTGTAACCGTCACGATCTACATCAACACAGATGTAATCGTCACCCAATCCATCCTCAATTTCGTCAAAGTCAAAATTGCTATCCATATTAAAACCTTCCTATTGTAAGATGAAGTTGAACACAATCGTTATCAACTATCATATTTTTTTCAATGTCTTTGTAATGATACCCATAATCTTTAGGTACAGTTTTACAGAAGTTTTTCCGCCACTCATCTGTATCGTCTATAGGATGTTCAAATACGATTGTAACATCCTCAGGTCCATTTGGTAAAAAGTCAATCATCTTGTTATCATTAAACTTGTTGTAAACTCTTTCCCAGTTTTGGAACATTTTACGATAGAAGTACTTGTTATCGCCATCATCCTTATCAACTGCCATACGATAGTCAGGATGCATCATTTCAGTTTGTCCGTGCCAGCTGATTGCTTTTACAACGCCGTCACTTCTCATTGATACTTTCAAATAAATGTATTTCTTTTTGTCACGAACAGGAACCATAATTGAGAACACATAAAGTTCTTCATTAGGATTATTACGGTTTTGAACAACTGCAATAAGAGAACGAGGCTCAAGAAACTTTTCAATAATGTACATTGATGTTTTCTTGTCAAGTTTTTCATTATGCATAAAGTCGAGATTTTTATCGCGGTTTATAATGTCAAACTTATATCTTTTAATTGAGTCTTTAATAGCAGCGACAACTGCTTCTGCTTCTTCTTTTGAATGGTGTCGATACGCATTTACTTTTGTTTCATTCAATATTGCTTCAAACAACTGAATCTTATCACTTTTAAGGTTTTCTTCCATTAAGAAATGATTTGTTGCATCATCAACGTTTTTGAAGTCTTCACCTACTTCAGATTCGTGGTCATAAATGTATAATGGGAGATGCGTTGCTTTTAAGTCATCTTCATACTGCAATAAAAAATCAACAACATACTTGATGTTCTTTTTGCCTTTATATTCTATTGAGAAGAAATTGTCTTTTGGAAATGTATCATAAAGACGGATACGCAAATTGCCACGATTAAGTCCAACATACAAAAAGTCGACTTCTCTGTCACCCATTTCTGTCAAGTCACGAAGCTCTTGCTTGATGGTTGTATTCCAATCAGCAGCGACATCTTCAAGCTCATCTTGAGGGACAGACAACTTTTCAGGATACTTTAACAGCACTTCAAGATGCTCTTCACATCCGCATTCTTGTACATCAATAAGTTGTTTCTGTCTGCCGTTATACCAAAGGCCTTGCATTTCACCAAGACGAAATCCCATAAAATAATCAACTCCTGCTAATTGAATAATTAGTTGGAGGTTATGACTTATGAGAAATGAAGCTCAGTATTGTACATCGATTGTAAAGTCATTGAATGCAGTAGGAGACCTTGCTTATAAAATCCCAGATGCGTCTGGAAACTGGGCAACTTCAATCCGTGTTTTCGACATAATGGGAAGAAAAGACAATAAACCTTTATATCTTGAAGCAAAGTTTAACAAAGATCCATCAGCATTCAATCTTAATCGTATTGAAGATCATCAGGCATATTACCTTGATGAGTTTGCAAAAATCCCAGATGCATTTTGCTACATTGCTTTAGGCGTTCAATGGAAAAGAGGTGAAACAAGATCATTCATTTTTGATTGGCGTGACATCTCAGTTTTGTATCACAAAGGTTTTTCAATTCATAAAAAAGAATTAGAGAAGTTGCCTTACAATCTTATTAAGAAAGATATCTTTACTTTTGATAATATAATAACAAAGGAAACACTTGTTTCCATTTATGGAGAATCAATTTATGACGAAAGCAATATTTCAATGTCCGAAGTGCCAAAAGACCTTAGTGAAGAAGTTTAATGTAGGAGAATTACCTACACCGCCAAAATGTGAATGCGGAGAAGAAATGAACCGCATTTTTGGAAAAGTTCAAATCGGTGATGTTGTTTCTGACGATATGATTGATTTAGGACAAAAGATGTTGTATTCTTAAAAAAGAAGGCAGCTCGAAAGCTGCCTTTTATTTTTATTTTTCCAACATTCCTATAATAAAGTCAGGATCATTGTGAAGCTTTCTTGCCAATTCGCCTTGGTCAATGTTGTACTTTTTCATCAAGTCTCCAACATTCATTGCAGCATAAATTGTGTTCTTTGCAACATCAAGTTCTGAAGCAATTTCAGGAATTGACTTTCCTTTAAGAACCATTGCAAGAATCTTTCTTTTTGGTACATTTACTTTCTTTGATGCAGATTCGTTCATTTCAGGATCATTACAGAACTCACGCCAGTCAGCAGAGAAGTCGTCAACATCGATTTCTGTTGCGTTATCTCCTGTCAATTTATCCCAAGCTGTTGCTCCACCCTTTTCGCTGTCGTCCATTCCATCAGGATTCAAAGCGTTTTCGTTAGGATCTTTTGCACGCTGAACATTTTCAGAAATTGCATCCATACGAAGGTACTGACCGAACCAATACTGCCAGTTACCAATCTTCATTGTACCGTCTTTGTAAACTTTTGGCTTGAAACTCTTAATTGCTTTATCAAAAGCAACATACATAATTCCAATAAAGTCACTGAAGTCGCCGTTGTCAAGACGAGCTTTAATAACTTTTCCTGAAGCAGCAGAACCAATGAATACCTTCCAGAAGATATAGTAACACATCTTACGAGCAGCAATAATCAAATAGCATTCTGCATATTCGTTTCCTGCTTTTGCGTCTTCAATAATCTTACTGAGGTCTTCATTGACTGATGCAACATATGCTTTATATCCGCTTCCTGGGTAAACTGCGTTGAAGAACTCTTCATCAAACTTTGATGAGAGTGAACCGTTTGCCTTAAGTTCATTGCGGAATTCCATATAGTCGTTTTTGTCAAGGCTCTCAACATTTTCAACACCGAGAGCTTCAGTCATCTTTGCCATACTTTAATTTCCTCTTATAAATTAGTTATGACACTATCTTTCTTGTGTTATTATAGATGACTACTTTGTAAGGTTTACTTTTTGAAATACACAGGTCAATGTCGTGTTTTGTTCCTTTTGACTGTCCGTCCCATAAGATTAAACAGTAATCACACCTATCAACCATATCAACATTGCGACGAAATCCCGCAGATTTACCATATTTGTCCCATTCAGCAGGAAAGTCCCAAGTTCCTAAGTTATGTCTATCTGCCCATTCTTTTGCAATCATATCAACACCACGAGCAAGGCCTTGTATGATAATAAAATCCATATCGCCTTGCCCAAAGCGATTTTCTTGGTCAGCGTAAACTTCTTTGAGATAATTTACTATCTGTGTTTCAACCCACTTAACATCAGTTATTGTTCGTGAGCCACATACCATAACTCCAACCATTATTTCTTAAGGTGTTCGATGATATGATCTGTAGGAATCAATTCTGAAGCAAGTACTGTTACCTCGTTTCCATCACGAAGAATCTTGCACTTTGACTTTGCAGCAAAAACATAATCTTTATTATCAACATCATCGTGAACTTTTATGCCTTTCATATGTGTTGAACCAACAAATGTTCCGAAACCTGTCATCGAGTGCAAGTCTGATGTATCACTTCCATCGCGGTAAACATTATACAAAACGGGATCAGCTTTTGCAGCTTGACCTTCTGGTGAGTCAAATGTTGCATCAGGACATTCATTTAAGAATGTGTCAATAGAAGCAAGACGCGCCTGAAGTGAAGCATAGTCCATTGTTGCCAAAAAGTATGATCTCTGACCACCTTCACGGCAATTCTCCTTTTTCTTTACAATCATAGTGCCTCCAATTTTCATAAATATATTAACTAAATCGTATATGTTCAAAATCGTTTATTCTCATAATGAGTACTACTTGTATGATGGCTTCAACTTTTATGGGTCTTATCATTCAATGGCAGATGCTGAAAGTGGGCGGCATTGCTTAAAAAGACAACACGCTGTACCTCTTGAACAAGCAGCAGAACTTCTTGGGTACAAAGTAATTGTACCTTGTCTTGACTAACAAGTTTCCAAAACTACATCAAAATCAGGCGGAGCAGGATAATCCCGTAAACAAACAGGACACCTAAAACAACTTATCCCTTTGATATGTTTGTTATCGTCCCACCAAGTGTCCCATATTGGAATAAGCTCTTCACCGCAGACACATCGTCCAAACTTTGAATCATCAATATCCGACATCGTCTTCTCCTTCCCAAAGTTCTTGTTCAGCATCAAAGCGATACCAAAACTCCCAATATCCTTTAGGCTTCTTATCAAGATAAACTAAAACAGCATCATCAAACAGTTCCATTTGAATATTGAAAAACTCTTTGGCTTCAGGAGTATAAAACCATTCAAGAGTTCTTTTGTCTTGTATTCCGATAATGTTCATTGACGAAGGACCTGTGCTATAGTTTATTTGACAGTAACCATTTATGAAGTTGCGGGGCTTTCTGAATCCCGCAACAAACTTTCCTTCAGTGTTTTCCTGAAAGTCAAGAATCATATAGCGGAGTTCATTTTTCATAGTAAGGTCATTGATACCCCAAGAATTAGGCTTCATCGTCAGCATTAGAATCCTCCACAGGAATCATTGACATTATAGCGGGATCAAAGAGATACTTACCGATGATGCCGACCTGTCCTTGGTTTTGTTTCAACATTGAAACTTCACAATAATCAGGCATATCTTTCCACAAGTCTTTATCTTCAATCATCTGTTCAGCATAGTACTTTGCTCGGAATAAACCGATTGCCCAACGAACGCGTTCAAGGAATGCACCTGAGTTTTTGATTTGATTTCTTACAGGACGGAACTTTTTCAAGTCATCAAGATCATCTGCACGGCCTTCGCCTTCACCCTTACGATTCATCTGAAGAACAGCAATGTAATGGAAGCCAAGTTCCTTTGCCATAGCATTAAGGATGTTGATTGCAACTTCAATACCTTGTGCGAAGTTCATACCTTTATCATCAGTAATCATAAACTCTTTAACCATTGAAAGAAGGTCAAATACAACAATGCAGTACTCCTGACCAATGTCCTGCTGAAACTTTTTAATGTCCTGCTTAATCTGTGTCAAAGAAATTGAAGCACATTCAGAAAAGCGGAAGTTTGGATTCTGTTTCAAAATATCAAACTGAGCTTTAATCTGATCTTTAATCATTTGCCAAGTTTCTTGGTCAGCAGGGTTTACAAGATCTTCCATATCGATGTTACTTCTCAAAGCCATCATACGGTCAAATGTATCAGTTTCACCCATTTCCAAAGAATAGTACATTAAAGGAACTCTTTGATTGATACAACGGTTGATTAAGTTAAGACAGAAAGCAGACTTACCCATACCTGTTGCAGCAGCAATCAAACCACCGCTTCCTGGTGCAGGTCCATACTTAACTGCTTTATCCAAAATAGGATCACCAAACTTATACTGTTTGCCGTTCTTACGAGCTTCAAAGTTTTCAAGATATGACTGCTCAACTTCATCAAAAGTTTTGATTCTTGCTTTCTTTGCAATCGGCATCAATTCATTTTCTGCCTGATAAAGCAAGTTACGAATCTTTTCGTTATCAGCTTCGCTTCTTAAAGGATTTGAATTGATAATCTTTTTAACTTTCTCAAGATAATCAAGTCCTTTCAAAGAACAAGCAGTATCCTGAAGCATTTCAACTGCATCTTTGATAACAACATTTGGGTCAGTATTTACATTTATAAATGCCTGAATAAAGTCAGGTGTAACATTGATGTTACGAGCAGATGCATCTTGAAAGATTGCATTTTTTGATTGTGGAATGCCTGCTGCATTCAACTTCTGCATTGCATCAAAAGTATCTTTACAAGTTTCGTGAACAAAGACATCTCTTTCAACACCAGTCTCAAGGAAGTTTTGTGGATTTAAGTAAAGAGCATTTAACAAGCGGTACTCTGCAATAAGTACTGGGTTCTGCTCATCAAGATTTTCAACATTTCTGTTCATAAAATTATATTAACTCCCAATTAGAAAAGTGAACCGTCAAATTCCTTAGTTGTTGACTGCATATAGTTGTCCAAGAACTGAAGATAACAATTATGCAACATAACTTCTCTTTCAACGAAGTCCTGAATTGAATGACTTAAGCCGTTTGCTTCAATGTTTTTGATTTCAACATTACTTACAAAAAAGATACCTTTGTT
>AUXO013238049.1_pt1 | contig 10755 bp, 9 predicted proteins | sample 768731 | NCBI WGS metagenome assembly AUXO01 (sample SAMN02715735, study PRJNA202380) | gut metagenome | biome: sheep rumen | host: Ovis aries | place: New Zealand: Palmerston North
GCGAATCTCTGTACCATAGATAGTATTGTTGGAGGTGATGTGCAGATAGTCGGCATCAGCGGGAACAGTCCAGCCTTTGGGGATGAAGGTGTAGTTGGCATCAGCAGAAGAAGCTACTTCCACCACCTCGCCAAACAGCTTGGCTTCCTTCATGGCCTTCTTGGCCCATACGCCCGTGTTCAGATAGGCGGCCTTCTTAATCAGGAAGTTGTAGGGAATCATGCAGAACTCGAGCGAAGCACCACCACCCAGGAAGATGACGGAGTAGCCCTCGGGGATGTCGAGCAGCTCCTTGACCAGAGCCACAGCCTCGTCGACTACGGGTTGGAAATCCTTGGCACGATGGCTAATCTCCATCAGAGAAAGGCCAGAGCCGTTGAAGTCTAAACACTGTTGAGCGGTCTTCTCGATGACCTCGCGGGGAAGCATGGAAGGACCGGCGTTAAAGTTGTACTTCTTCATTTTGATTGAATGTTTTGTTATTTTTAAAGAATTTGTTTGTTTCTAAAATGTGGCGCGAAATTACACTTTTTATTTCAATTGGCCAAATATTTAGGCAAGAATTAAGTAAAATATGCCGTTTTGCTTGCTTTTTGTCAACTCGGAGTGGCAATTCTAACGGATGAGCTCGATAATCGTTTTCAGCCCTTTTATCTTCTGTCCTTGCACCAGTTGCAGCGTCTGTTTCAGCCTTTCGCGGCGGATGGCTACGTAGGCGTAGCGGTCTTTCACGTCGATGCGCCCGATGTCGGCGGCGTTCAAACCGGCTGTCTTGCAGAGGAAACCCACGATGTCGCCTTTCGAAATCTTGTCCTTTTTGCCCTTGCCGATGTAGAGTGTTGACATCTTGGCGGCGGCAGGTGAGAGGTTGGTTTCCGGAGGCAGCTCGTAGTGTTCCACAGAGGCATCTACATAGTCGGGAATATGTTCGCCGCTGCTGAGGATGAAGTAGGCTTTGCCCGTAGTATCCCAGCGGGCCGTACGGCCTACGCGGTGGATATATCCCTCCTCGCTTTCGGGCAGATGGTAGTGGACGATGTGCTGGATGTCGGGGATGTCGAGTCCTCGTGATGCCAAGTCAGTGGCAACAAGTACGTTGGCAGAACCATTGCTGAACTTATAGAGCATGTCCTCGCGTTGACGCTGTTCCATGCCTCCGTGGAACTGGCAGACTGCAAAGTTTTGTTCCTGCAGGTAGCCAAAGACGCGTTCTACTGAGTCGCGATAATTGAGGAACACGATGCTGCTGTCGTTGCCAAAGCTGAGCAACAGCTGGCGCAGCGTGTCGAGCTTGTCTTTCTGTGGGCTATGAACCTCATAGATGCTGACGCGACGGGAGGTCTGTTCGTCATCAGGCAGGAAGTCAATCAACGTGCCTTTCTTGCTCATGTTGACAAATTGAGGTATCTGCTCGGCATTGGTGGCTGAGAGCAGGATGCGGCGCTCCAGACCCGGCAGACCCTTGATGAGCTTCTGCATCTCGGTCTGAAAGCCCATTTCCAGACACTTGTCAAATTCATCGATGACCAGATAGCGGATGCCATAGCGCGATATGTTGCCCTTGTCCAGGTGGTCGTTCAGACGCCCCGGTGTGCCAAACACAAGTTGGGGCTTGACATCCTTCAGCACGCGATGCTCGTCCATGGCGGCTCGGCCACCATAGCAGGCGGTGGAGTGCAGTCCGCACCCCATGTTCTTCAGTACGCTGTCAGACTGCAGAGCCAGTTCGCGGCCGGGAGTGACGATGAGGGCCTGCACCTGACTGGAGGTGGCATCTATCAGTTGGACAAGGGGCAGGAGATAGGCCAGCGTCTTGCCTGAGCCTGTAGGCGAGAGTAAAACAACATCACCGTCGGAGCCAGTAATGGCTTCGGCGGCGTGTTGTTGCATCTCGTTGAGCTGCTCAATGCGGAGTTTGGTCAGAATGGTCTGTATGTCCACACCGGCAGGCATTTATTTCTTCTCTTCTTTCTTCTCTTCCTTCTTCAGGGTAGACTTGTAGCGCTTGTTCAGACCATTGATGACGTCGTTGGTGATGTCGAAGCGCTTGGCAGCATAGAGAATATTGTCACCCTGCTTGGTCAGGATGAGGTCGAACTTCTTGTCCTTGTTGTAGGCAGTCAGAAAGTGCTGCAGCGAGTCGCGAAGTCCGTCGTTGTACTTCTGGGTCTCCTGAGCGAGCTCATTTTCCAGACGAGCCTGCAGTTCCTGAAGGCTCTGCTGTTGGCGCTGGATGGCGGCCTGCTGGCTCTCAGCCTGTTCGCGGCTGGTGAAACCATTGTTCTGCAATTTTTGCTGGAAGTTTGTCATGGCGCTCTGCAATTGCTGGCCCTTGGAGTTCAGCGTGTTGCGAGCGTTGGTGCTCTTCTTCTGGAGAATCAGGGTGAACTCCTTGCAGAACTCATACTGCGTCATCAGAGAGTCTACTTCTACATAAGCGATTTTAACGCTGCCAGAGGCAGTCGCATCGTTAGAGGCGGGCTGCTCGTCCATCTTGGGGGCAGCGTTGTTGCAGGAAGCCAGTGCTATAACGGCAGCAGCGGCCAAAAACATGTACTTTTTCATTTTCTTTCTTTTGTTATTATTTTTTTTCGATGTTTCGTTATTTCGACATTTCGATGTTTCGATGCTTCGATGCTTCGATGCTTTCTTTTTATGACGAAGCTTTTTCATTCACCGCAAATCTGCTCTTGCGCCGCATTTCGCGATCTTGGTCCATCACGCAGTGGATGCCTCGTTCACGCATTGCTTTTGAGTCGTGAATATGCTGCGATGAAAACCTTCCATCCTTGCGGAAAATCAGTTTTACGCATAAAAATGCCATGCCGATAGCAATTATTAACGTACTTATGAGCAATATTTTCATCATAAATGATTATCTTTGCGTGCAAATTCGGCTGCAAAGGTACGAATTAAATATTAAAGAATAAATATTAAACATTAAAATAAATATTAATTATGAATAAAAGTGAGTTAAAACCTGCCGTTGTCTTCGAACAATTTGCGAAGATTAACCAAATTCCACGTCCTTCGAAGCGTGAAGAGAAGATGATTGATTACCTGAAATCGTGGGGCGAGAGTCACGGACTGGACACCAGGGTGGATGAAACGGGCAATGTTATCATCCGTAAACCAGCCACCAAAGGCATGGAGAATTGCAAGACTGTGGTATTGCAAAGTCACATGGATATGGTGTGCGACAAACTGGTGGACTATGAGATCGACTTCGACAACGACCCCATCAAGACCTATATCGATGGTGAATGGCTGACAGCCGAGGGTACCACCCTGGGTGCTGACGACGGCATAGGATGTGCCATGGAACTGGCTCTGCTGGAGTCGGATGATATAGAGCATGGCCCCATAGAGTGTGTGTTTACACGTGATGAAGAGACCGGACTGACGGGGGCCGAGGGTATGAAGGCAGGCTTCATGACGGGCGACTATCTCATCAATCTTGACTCTGAGGACGAGGGCGAAATTTTCGTTTCCTGCGCTGGGGGACGCAACACCACCGCCAAGTTCGGCTTCAAGCGTGAAGATGCCCCTGCCGGCTCATTCTTCCTGCGGGCCCAGTTGAAGGGCTTGGTGGGTGGTCACTCCGGCGACGATATCAACAAGCAGCGCGCCAATGCCATCAAACTGCTGGGACGCTTCCTGTTTTTAGAAATGAAGAAATATGAAGGCATCCGACTGGCTCAGTTCAATAGTGGCAAGATGCACAATGCCATTCCCCGCGATGGCATGTTCGTGATTGCCGTGCCCAATGCCATCAAGGAGAATGTCAAGGCAGACTGGAACGTGTTTGCATCGGATGTGGAAGAGGAGTTTCACGTGACCGATACTCAGATGGTATGGACGATGGAGAGCACCGATGCCCAGCAGGTGATAGAGAGCAGGGTGGCCTGCCAGTTCGTTTATGCCATTCAGGCCGTCGACAATGGAATCTATGCGATCTGTCAGGATCCGGAGTTGAACGGTATGGTAGAGACCTCGTCGAATATAGCCAGCATCGTGACCACGGAGACGGAAATCAACATCGTGTCGTCGCAGCGCTCGAACGTGATGTCGAACCTTGACAACATGTGCAATACCATTGGCGCCTGCTTTGCTCTGGCTGGTGCCGAGGTGAAGCACTCTGATGGCTATCCTGCCTGGAAGATGCGTGCCCATAGTGAGTTGCAGAAGATAGTCAAGGAGTCGTATGTCCGACTATTTGGCAAAGAACCGGTAGTCCGTGGCATCCATGCAGGACTGGAGTGTGGACTGTTCTCAGAGCGTTATCCCAATCTCGACATGGTGAGTTTCGGCCCCACGCTGCGTTTCGTACATACGCCTGATGAGCGCCTGCATATTCCTACCGTGCAGATGGTGTGGGATCACCTGCTGGATGTCCTGAAGAATATTCCTGAGAAATGAGACATGCCTTATATATAATAATAGGTGTAGCCCTGTTGCTGTTCGTCTCGTGCGGACGGCAACAGCAGGCTAAGTCTATCGTCAAGGACTTCATGGAGGCCAACGTGACGGACTATTCGAAGGTGGACTATCTGGATTTCCGCGATATTGACTCTACCCGTACCATCAGCGATTCGCTCTTGCAGGCGATGCACAGGAACGCCCCGGGGCATTTTCGTCGTAACATCCGGTACGGACAACGTCAGGGAAAGACCCTCTTTCTGCTGCGCACCAAGTATCTCTTTGACGATGATACATGCAGTGCCACCTTCTATATAGACGCGTCGATGCAGGAGGTTGTAGCGTTCAAAGAAAACTAAAACCGAAAATTATTTGGGTTATCAGCTTTTTTTTCTTACCTTTGCATCGTAATATATTGCAATATGGGTATTTTTGGATTTTTCAGTAAGGATAAAAAGGAAACGCTCGACAAAGGTTTGGAGAAAACCAAGACGAGTGTGTTCGACAAACTGGCCCGTGCCGTGGCCGGCAAGTCGAAGGTGGATGACGACGTGCTCGACAACCTGGAAGAGGTGCTGATAACCTCTGATGTGGGTGTGGAGACAACGCTCAAGGTGATTGAGCGTATTGAGGAAAGAGTGGCTCGCGACAAATATGTGTCTACATCAGAACTCAATGGTATTCTGCGCGACGAGATAGCCTCGCTGCTGGCAGAAAACAATTCCGACGACAATGACAATTGGGACTTGCCCGGCGACCATAAACCCTACGTGATATTGGTGGTGGGCGTGAATGGAGTGGGTAAGACCACAACGATAGGAAAACTGGCCTGGCAGTTCAAACAGGCCGGCAAGAAAGTCTATTTAGGTGCTGCCGATACCTTCCGGGCAGCGGCGGTTGAGCAGTTGTGCATCTGGGGCGAGCGCGTGGGTGTGCCCGTTGTCAAGCAGCAGATGGGGTCCGACCCTGCGTCGGTGGCTTTCGACACCCTGCAGAGTGCCAAGGCCAATGACGCCGATGTAGTGCTGATAGACACGGCAGGCCGTCTGCACAACAAGGTGGGGCTGATGAATGAGCTGAAGAAAATTAAGGAGGTGATGAAGAAAGTGCTGCCCGAGGCTCCTGACGAGGTGTTGCTCGTGCTGGACGGTTCAACAGGACAGAACGCCTTTGAACAGGCTAAGCAGTTTTCGGCTGTCACGCAGATTACATCGTTGGCCATCACTAAACTCGACGGTACAGCCAAGGGTGGGGTAGTGATTGGCATCTCAGACCAGCTGAAGGTACCCGTAAAGTACATCGGACTGGGAGAGGGCATGAAAGACCTGCAGCTCTTTAACAAACGCCAATTCGTTGATTCCTTGTTTAAACATGAATAAACCTGCCATAGACATCATCTCCCTGGGGTGTTCGAAGAACCTGGTTGACAGCGAGATGCTGATGGGACTCTTCGAGGCCAACGGCTATCATGTGACCCATGATGCAGAAGACCCGCAAGGGGAGATAGCTGTGGTAAACACATGCGGATTCATAGAGGATGCCAAGCAGGAGAGCATTGATACCATTCTGGAATTTGTCCAGCGAAAGGCGGAAGGCCGGTTAAAGCGTCTGTACGTCATGGGCTGCTTGTCAGAGCGCTATCTGGCAGAACTCGAAGCAGAGATTCCGGAAGTAGACGGTTGGTATGGGAAGTTTAACTATCAGCAGTTGCTGAAGGATCTTTCAACAGAAAACACCTGTTCAGGACATCGCCATCTCACTACCCCCGGGCATTATGCCTATCTGAAGATTTCGGAGGGGTGCAACCGACATTGTGCCTACTGCGCCATTCCGCTGATTACCGGTCGCCACCAGAGTCGCCCCATGCAGGACATACTGGACGAGGTGCGCTGGCTGGTCAGTCAGGGCGTCAAGGAATTTCAGGTGATTGCCCAGGAATTGACCTATTATGGCATTGATATTGACGGTAAGCAACAGATTGCTGAACTGATAGAACAAATGGCCGAAATAGAGGGCGTGGAGTGGATTCGGTTGCACTATGCTTATCCGGCTCATTTCCCTATGGACTTGCTGCGAGTGATGCGCCAGAAGAAGAATGTATGCAAATACTTGGACATAGCCCTACAGCATATTTCCGACCACATGCTAAGCCGTATGCAGCGTCATTTTTCCAAACAGGAGACCTACGAACTGATAGAAACCATGCGCCGCGAGGTGCCCGGCATCCATCTGCGCACCACGCTGATGGTGGGATTCCCGGGTGAGACAGACGAGGACTTCAAGGAACTCATAGACTTCACCAAGTGGGCACGCTTTGAACGAATGGGGGCCTTTGCCTATTCCGAGGAAGACGGAACCTACTCGGCCAGGTACTATCAGGACGATGTGCCGCAGGGGGTAAAACAAGCTCGGCTGGACAAATTAATGCGTATTCAACAGAATATCAGCGCCGAGATAGAAGCTACCAAAGTGGGGCAGACCATGCGCATCATTATAGACCGAAAGGAAGGAGACTGGCTGGTAGGACGCTCGGAATACTGTTCACCGGAGGTTGATCCCGAGGTGCTGGTGCCTGCCTCGGAACAGTTGACCGTCGGAGAATTTTACGATGTACGCATCACGGATGCGGAGGAGTTTGACTTATACGCTACGACAAGATATGAATAACAAAGAATTTATTACCCAACTGGCGGAACGTACGGGCTATACAGCCAAGGACACCCAGAAACTTGTCAACACTCTGATTGATGCTATGGGTGATGCCTTCCAGCAGGATAATGCTATCCTGGTGCCTAACTTCGGGGTTTTCGAAACCAAGAAAAAGATGGAGCGCATCATGATTAATCCGTCTTCCGGACAGCGCATGTTGGTACCCCCAAAACTGGTGCTGAACTTCAAGCCTAATCAAACGTGGAAGGACAAACTGAAAGGAGGACGTTAGCCCCATGGGAAAGCTTACTATACAAGAGATTGCCAAGATATTGGTGGAGAAGAACGGACTGGACCAGAAAGCCGCCAACCGTTTCGCTACGGAGATGTTTGCTGTTATTCTGGAGCGCTTGCAACAGGGTGAGCAAGTGAAAGTGAAGGGACTTGGCACTTGGAAAATCATCGATGTGGAAGCTCGTGAGAGTGTTAGCGTGCGTACCGGCGAGCGAGTGGTTATAGATGGTCATTCTAAGGTTTCGTTTACACCAGATGCCACGATGAAGGAACTGGTAAACAGACCCTTCTCGCAGTTTGAGACGGTAGTGCTCAACGACGGGGTGGAGTTTGAAGATCTCAAGGATGACCTTACGGATGAGGAACTCAAAGAGGAAGCATCTCTTAGCCTGAATGAGGAATCAGTTGCTATTCCTGAAGAATCCACGGTTATTTCCGAAGAACCCATGGTTATTTCCGAAGAACCCATGGTTATTTCCGAAGAACCCACGGTTATTCCTGAAGAACCCACGGTTATTCCTGAAGAACCCCTTGATTTAGATGAAGAAAGTCATTGGGGTAAATGGCTGTTGTGCGGTTTGGGCATCTTAGCCCTGATGGCTGCATCAGCATGGGGCGGCTATTACTATGGCAGTAGCAAAAAGACAGCATTGGCGCCTGATACTGTTGTGGTAAAGGATACTGTTTATGTGGCATCGTCTGATTCACTTTTGGGAGTAGCCCCTCAAGAGCAGGCGCCACAAACCATAGTAGAACCCCAACCTGCAGAACCCGTTACAGACCCCTATGCAGCCAAGGACGAGCGGGTTCGCCTTGGTGCATACAGAATCGTAGGACTTGACCACACGGTAAGGGTCTTGGAGGGACAGACATTCTATAGCATCTGCCGTGCACATCTTGGTCCCGATATGGAGTGCTATGTGGAAGTCTTCAACGATCTTCCACGTAATCCGAGCATTAAGGCAGGGCAGACCATTAAGATACCCAAACTGCAATTAAAGAAGCGCCGCAAGAAATAACGGTGCTTCTTTTTCAGATTCTCTCTATTTGCTTGACTCCCTTGACGGTACGAAGCTTTTTGACAAGGGCTTCCAAACGAGTGTTGTCGTCAATCATGACTATCAGGTTGCCGCTGAAGAGTCCGTCGTGCGAGTCGATGTTGATGCTGCGCAGTATGAGCTTCTCGTCGCGTGAGATGATGTTGGTCAGATTGTTGACAATGCCAATATCGTCGTTGCCGATGACGCGCAGGGTGATGGCATACTGTGATGCACCCTTGCCGCTCCACATGGCGCGAACGATGCGATAGCCAAAGCGCTTACGCAGCTCGGGAGCGTTGGGGCAGTCTTCGCGATGAATCTTGATGCCTCCGCTGACGGTGACGAATCCAAACACCTTGTCGCCATAGATGGGCTGGCAGCAGCGCGCCAGCTGGTAGTCGACACCTTTCAGGTTGCGGTCTATCACGAGCACGTCCTCCTGCAGGTGCTCCTTGGGAAGTCGCGACTCGTCGAGCACAAAGTTTGCGGCACTCTCGGCCACATTGTTGCCGGTGACGGGTTGTTCGCCCTGCAGTATCTCCGCATAGCGGTCAATGATGCTATTGACATCCAATTGTCCATCGGCTATTTGACGATAGAAGTCGCTGACCTCTTTGAAACCCAGTTTCTTGATCAGATGCTGCATAGTCGACTCGTCCAGTTCTACCTTACGGTTCTTGAACTTGCGCTCCAGCATCTCTTTGGCAAACAGACCTTCTTTCACTTGTGTCTCCTTCAGGGCCAGGCGGATTTTCGACTTGGCGCGTGATGTTTTCACAATGTTGAGCCACTCCTGGCGAGGCTTCTGGTTCGACGATGTCATAATCTCCACCTGGTCGCCGCTTTGCAGCTGGTGTCGGATGTTCACCACCTTATTATTAATACGCGCGCCTACGCACGAGCTGCCAATGCGGGAGTGGATGTAGTAGGCAAAGTCGAGTACGGTGGCTCCCTTGGGGAATTTGTAGAGGTCGCCCTTAGGAGTGAATACGAAAACTTCGTCTTCGTAGAGGTCCATCTTGAACTGGTCCATGGCCTCCAGCCCGTCACTGGTCTCCAGCATCGAGCGGATACCCGTCAGCCATTCGTCAAGTCCCGATTCGCTCTTAACGCCTTTATAGCGCCAGTGAGCTGCCACGCCGCGTTCGGCAATTTCGTCCATGCGCTCCGTCCTGATCTGAACCTCCACCCATTTCTGCTCCGGTCCCAAAACGGTGATGTGCAGACTTTCGTAACCATTCGACTTGGGCACGCTGAGCCAGTCGCGCAGACGTTTCGGGTTGGGCTGATACATCGATGTCACCAGAGCAAAAGCCTGCCAGCATTGCATCTTCTCCTTTTCGATGGGTGTGTCCAGGATGATGCGGATGGCAAAGAGGTCGTAGACACCCTCGAAGGGGCACTTCTGTTTCTTCATCTTCTGCCAGATGCTATGTATGGACTTGGTGCGTCCTTTGACGTGGAAGTGCAGGCCGGCCTCCTTCAGCCGTTCCTCGATAGGCTGTATGAAATGCTCGATGTATGTGTCGCGGCTCTTCTTCGTGGCGCTGAGCTTTTCCTTGATGTGATAGTAGGCATCGTGCTCCAGGTATTTCAGCGAGAGGTCTTCCAGTTCGCTCTTCAGCTTGTAGAGTCCCAACTTATGGGCCAGGGGAGCATAGAGATAGGCCGCTTCTTCCGACACTTCGCGCTGGGCCTCGGTGTCTTCCGTGTCGCGAATCTGACGCATCAGGTTGACGCGGTCGGCAATCATAATCAGGATGACGCGCATGTCCTCTGCAAACGAGAGCAGCAGGTTACGGAAATTCTCCGTCTCCACCACAGGGTTCTTCTGATAGAGTTCCTGTATGCGCTGCAAACCATGCAAGATGCGAGCCACTGACTCGCCGTACTGCTGACGGACCTCGTCGACCGTCAGGAAGCCCTCCTCGATACCGGGTCTTAGCAGTACAGCCAGCACGCTGTCACGGCGCAACCCGATTTCCTCCACCACAATCTGAGCGGTTTGGAAAGCCAGTAGGATAGGGTTAAGACCGAACACATTGCGGCGCACCTGACTGTTTTCAATCGCCGAAATCAAGTGATGGCGCATGCCCTCCTCGTCGCCGGGCTGAAGCGAGGAGCCTATCGACTGCTTGATGGTCTGGTAAAGTGCCAACGTCTTTTCCTTCTCTTGGGTTGTAAATTCGAACTTCTCTGACATATATGTTCTATTATTTTAAGTGCAAAGATAGGTAAAACGAATGGAAAACGCAAAAATAAAGCAACTTTTTTGAAAAAAAACGGCGAAAAGTTTTGCAGGTTCCGAAAAAAGCATTACCTTTGCACCCGCAATCAAGAGAGATGCACCTCC
>AUXO014536738.1_pt1 | contig 10755 bp, 9 predicted proteins | sample 768731 | NCBI WGS metagenome assembly AUXO01 (sample SAMN02715735, study PRJNA202380) | gut metagenome | biome: sheep rumen | host: Ovis aries | place: New Zealand: Palmerston North
GCACGCTTATCAGACAGTTTCAGATTGTATTCATCTGAACCTATGCGATCAGTATAGCCGTAAACCTCAAACTCAGGTTTCTCTAGGCTGTTTGCTGACTGGACAACATTAGCTACAGCACTCTGGCCTTCACTTGATAACTTGGCGCTGTCAAATGGGAACAGAACGCCGGCATCAAGAGTATGAGTCTGGGTTGCCTTAACCTTCTGTACAGGTGCAGGAGCTGCTGGACCTCCGAAGGTGTACTGGAAGCCTAAATATAGAACACCTTCATCAACGCGTTCATTACTGTCATTAATTTTCATCTTTCCAGCATTAAAGAAGTAATCATAGCCAACGCGCATTCCAAAATTATCGGTAACTGCATAGTTCAGGCCTAGACCAACAACAGCACCTGCTTTTGACTTACTGTCGCCATTGTAGGAGAAACGATTATATGTTGGACCAACCTTGAAGAATACATCTGAGCCGTAATTATCAAAGGTATATGCAAACTTACCGTAGGCTTCAATGATGTTTGAATGCATCTTTGAGCCATTTTTTTCTGCATCATTCTTATAGTACAGATCCTGTCCGCCGATGTAGTCATAACCAAGACCTACGCCGAACCAGTCAAAGAAATTATATTCTCCGTACAGTTTTATACCGTAACCATTTTTTTTATTGTCCTTTGAGTAACCATCCAAATCATGGAAAGAATGATCAAAGCTATGGGCCCAGCCGGCAGCAGCACCAACAGTCCATGACTCAGGAACAGCTGCATTTGCAGTTCCAACAGCAAAAGCTGTAATAACAGCAACAGCCAACACGTTTAATTTCATAATATAGTCCTTCAAAAAAAACACCCAAAATTGGTCATTTTATTATACAAGGACAATTTATCAACTGAGGAGTTATGATAGATGATAAATAGTAGGAATGTGAACATATTCATCTCTTTTGCATTAAAGCGACGAAAATTTAGGTATAAGTCAGATCGTTATTTGAATTTTATTAAGTTAGATACTTATTCGCGCCTCTTCAGAGTGGCAATATACAAATAACATATTGAAAATAAGAATAATTATTATCGCATAGGCAGTAGCTTATTCCATCTGTAAAGCTGGCTCTAGAGAGAACTCCTGTTTAAAAAACTTCAAAAAGACAGTTGCCTGAGGACTCAACGGACTATTTTTTCTCCAAATTAGCTTCAATGATGCCTTTGGAACACCTGTTAACGGTCTGAAAGTCAGCCCCTCATTATCCTCGGTTGATACAAGTTTACTGAATATAAGGCAGATCCCCAGACCTTCCTTTACAAAAAGAGTTCCGTTATAGACAAGATTATAGGTGGCGGCAATATTAAGTTTTGAATAGCTATCAACTGAAAACCATTGAGGAAAAAGCTGTTCATATCCCTGTTTAGATACGATGAGTGGTTCATTTTCTATGTCTTCAAGACTTACAGCTTTCTTTTGAGCAAGGGGATGATTTTCTTTGAGAAGAATTCCCCACTGATCATATAAAGGGAGATCGATAATGCTGTAACGGCTGTCTCGAATGTCATGAACGGTGAAGGTCAGATCGTCAAGGCCCTTGTTAAGTCTTTCCAGGGCATCACTGGCATTGGCACTGTGAAGGTGAGTTCTGATGTTTATACCCTGTTCTTTCAGAAGCATGACAGTTTTGGCTATATAACGGATTGAATCTGACTCGGGACAGCCTATATACAGGTTGCCATCCAGACTTTTATTTGAAGAAACAAATTCTGCTTTGGTTTTATCAACCAAAGAAAGAATATCTCGGGCACGATTCAGGAACAGAGTTCCAGCTTCAGTGAGTTTGATACTGTAGTTGGTACGGTGAAAGAGCTTTACCTTAAGCTCATCCTCAAGCTCTTTAAGCTGACGGGACATGGTAGGCTGGGTCACATGCAGATTCGAGGCGGCCTTTGACATATTGCCAACCCTAGCCATCTCCACAAAATAGCGTAACACTCTGTTTTCCATACACTTTTCCTATTATCTGAACACTGCGCTATGCTTCTTTAGTTATTCATTCTTTTTAATTCTAATTATAGAAAATAAGTAATGGAATAATTAAAAGTCTGTTCATATAATTTTTAAAGAAACAGAAAAGAGGTGGTTATGTCCAGAAATATTCTGATTGTATCTTCAAGTCTGAGAGCTGGAAGCAATTCCGAGCTGATTTCAAAGGAAGTCGCTCATGGAGCTCAGTCTACGGGCAACCGTGTAGAGTTTGTATCCCTTAAGAATAAAAAGATTGAGTTCTGTATAGGCTGTCTTAAATGCCAGAAGCAAGGAAAATGCATTCTGAAAGATGATATGTCCGAACTTATAGAGAAAGTTAATAATGCCGACACTCTGGTGTTTTCCACACCTATCTACTACTACGAGATGTCGGGCTTGCTTAAAACCTTTCTGGACCGCTGCAATCCACTTTATATCAGAGACTACCATTTCAGAGAGGTTTACCTGATTACAGCTTCTGCAGAAAATTCCCAGACAGTTTATCAGCGGGCCAAAAGTGGTATTGAAGGATTTGTGGAGTGTTTTCCAAACGCTGAATTTAAAGGTGTATTTTCCGGAGGTGGACTAACCAATCCGAAGGAAATTAAAACTCATGATGAAATTTTAGAAAGAGCTTTTGCTTTTGGTACAAAGATTTAGTTTTTAAGGAGATGGTCATAATGGGAAACTTGAAATTAAAAAGTCTGAGTCTATCGGTTCTGCTGGCTTTTTCTCTACAGATTAGTGCTGCAGAGATGAGCATTTACAGTGATGGAGAATCAGAACTCACCCAGAACTATATCCAGAAAACGATGGATCAGTATTTTAACCCAGTAAAAACAGGAGTAAAACCTCAATTCAGACCTGTTAATGGCTGGGTAAGAGAAACTTTTACCGTTGACAACGTACCAACAGAAAAATACACCAAAAACCTCTACCATAATCAGAGAGTATTACTTCAGTGTCATGGTGGGGGCTATCTTTTAGGACTAAATGATAATTACCGTAATTTTGCATTACTGCAGGCAAATGCACTCAAGACAGATACCGTCTATACCTTTGATTACCGTCATGCTCCAAAAGACCTTTACCCAAGTGCCCTAGAAGATGCAGTTAGTGTTTACAAGAAAATACTAGCTGACGGAGTAAAGCCAGAAAACATAGTAATTGCTGGAGATTCTGCAGGAGGCAATCTTGCTTTGGTTCTCAGTGTAGAACTAAAGAAACAGAGAATTCCTCTGCCACGTGGACTAATTCTGCTATCACCATGGACAGCTATGAATACACTGCCTTCTCATAAGGACAACAGTTCAAAAGATAAGGTATTAGGAGACAATACCCCTCTTAATGCAGAGATTGGAAAAATCAGCTATGCCAACGGCATAAATCCAGAAGATCCAAGACTGTCTCCTTTGTATGCTGATCTACGAGGGCTTCCTCCTATGCTGATTCAGACTGGAAGTTATGAACTTCTGTATTCAGACAGTGTAATGCTGAAGGAAGCTTTAGATAAAGCTGGAGTTGAGTCAGAGCTGAAGGTTTATAAAGGTATGCCTCATGACTTTCCTCTAGTTCTTCCGGAATTACCACAAACAGAAGAATCATTCCGTGATTTTTCAGAGTTTGCAGACAGACTCTTTGCTCAGTAACTGAAAACAGAAGGTGAAATAATGAGATCTTTAAAACCTTTCATAAAAACAACAGCATTAGTCGGACTGCTTTTAACTGGAATCATAAACGCATATGCAGCCCCTCAAGGAGATAATCAGAATATGAATAAAAAAGTAACCCAGACCGCAGGAAGAACTGTATTAGGTCAGTTTGCTCCTGAATTTGCCCACTTCAACGATGATGTTTTATTTGGAGAAAACTGGAACAATCAGGATTTAACACTTAAAACAAGAAGTCTTATAACAGTGGTTGCGCTTGTTTCCTCAGGTATTACCGACAGCTCTTTAAAATATCATCTTGAGAATGCCAAAAAGAATGGTGTAAGCCGAAAGGAGATTGCTGCCGCTATTACCCATATTTCATTCTATGCAGGCTGGCCAAAAGCCTGGGCAGCATTCAATCTTGCAAAGGAAGTCTGGACGGATGTGGAGAAGGAAAATAAAGCATCAGATTTACCTCCAGAACTTGCAGAATATCAGCAGAGAATGTTCTTCCCAATAGGCAAGTACAACGAAGCCTACGCCAAGTACTTTACAAAGAAGAGCTATCTGGCTCCACTATCGACTGAACAGGTAGGGATCTACAACGTTACCTTTGAACCTGCCTGTCGAAACAACTGGCATGTTCATCACGCAACCAAAGGAGGTGGACAGATTCTAATCGGCGTTGCCGGTGTGGGTCTATATAAAGAGGAAGGAAAGCCTATCGTAAAAATTCTACCAGGTGATGTTATCAACATTCCAGCCAATGTAAAACACTGGCATGGAGCTGCACCTGATGGTTATTTCTCTCATCTTGCAATTGAAGTTTCCGGAGAAAACACCTCAAACGAGTGGCTAGATGCTGTATCAGATGAAGAATATGAAAAGGAACTGGCAACCTTAAAGTAAGGATCAGTACAGATTAGGCCTTGACTGAAGCTTCAGAATTTCGCTTACTTTCAGGGCCTGATTGGCCTTTTTATAAAGAGCAGTAAGCTCATTCTTCTCAAAATTTCCACAGGCCTGAAAGAAAAGATAGGATCTTCCGTCAAAGTAAGTCAGAAGTCCTGAGCATGGAGCATTATCCACATACTTGAAGGCAAAACCTCTCAAATCCACAACAGCTTTTAAATCCCAACCCTGATAGGAGTCCATCATATATTGGGCATACTGTTTGGTAGTTGAGAGATTAACGATTGGATCGAGGATCTGCAGAGATGCATTCTTGCCTCCCTGCTCATCGTAGTATGAAGCCTTGTTCCCTACTATCACCTCTTCAAAATCCTCTACTGCCGCAGCGGCACTCAGAGAAAAGAAGATCAGAAACAGAGAAAAAAGCTTCTTCATAAACAAAGTTACCTTACAAGCTGCTGATAAGCTGTATTGGAGGTTACCTCCTCTACAGGGTAGTTAATAGCCTTGATAAACTCGTTAACACCTTCTTCCTTATCAGTTACATCAAGTCCGCACAGTACAGAGCAGAACTCGAGACCGGTAATACGGAAGTGGAACAGAGTAATGTTGTAGGAGTTACCCAGAGTTTCAAGGAATCTTAACAGTGCATTTGAGGTTGCAGGGAACTCAAAGAGGAACAGTCTCTCATTGAGCTTGGATGAAGGATGGCCGCCAACCATATAACGCAGATGATCCTTTGCCAGGGAGTCATCGGTCAGATCGGTAACCAGATATCCGTTCTTCTTTAGAGACTTGCAGATATCATTAAGCTCCTTCTTGCCTTCAGTTAGTTCAACTGATGCAAACACACGTGCTCTGTCGTCCTTATTATATCTGTAACTGAACTCGGTTACCACACGATCACCTAAAGACTTGACCAGATCAAGGAAGGCACCGATCTTCTCAGGAATTTCAACTGAAAGAATTCCCTCTGACATCTCACCAACGTCGCAGCGTTCTGCAACCATACGCAGAGAATGGAACTTCACATTTGCACCTGACAGAATTGCAATGTGATTGCCGCTCTTGATGTTGTTCTCGCGAACATATTTCTTAAGACCAGCAAGAGATAAAGCTCCACTAGGCTCAGCAATAGCACGGGTATCATCAAAGATATCCTTCATAGCAGCACAGATCTCATCATTTGAACAGGTAATGATGTCATCAAGATACTTGCTTAATACTCTGAAGGTCTCGGTTCCGGCCTTGCTTACAGCAACACCGTCAGCGAAGTGTGAAACATAACCGATATCCACTGGAGCACCAGCCTTTAAGGCGGCCTTCATACAGGCAGAACCTTCAGCCTCAACACCTATAACCTTGATGTGAGGAAGAATTGCCTTGATATAGGAGGCAATACCGGCTGCAAGACCACCGCCGCCAATCTGGACATAAATGGTATCAATATTGTCGCACTGACCGATAAGCTCATGAGCAATTGTGCCCTGACCTGCAATCACGTCCGGATCATCATAAGGAGGGATCATGGTCAGATTCTTCTTTTTAGACAGCTGCTGAGCATAATCATAGGACTCATTGAAACTGTCACCGTAAAGCACAACCTCGGCACCGAAATTTCTAACGGCATCGATCTTAAGATCAGGAGTGGTTGTAGGCATTACAATTACAGCCTTGATGCCAAGCTTCTTGGCAGAAAGAGCTACGCCCTGTGCATGGTTACCAGCTGACGCAGTAATAATACCTGACTTTAAAGCAGACTCATCCAGATTCTTGATCTTGTGGTAGGCACCGCGAAGCTTGAAAGAATGAATCTTCTGATAGTCCTCTCTCTTGAGCAGTACATTCACACCCAGTCTTGAAGACAGAGAGTCAAGACTTTGCAGAGGAGTAACCTTCACCAAATCATAAATACGGGCTAATAGAGTTTTCTTAAGATAGCCCTGTGCATCTAACTGTTTTTCTGCCATATTCTTATAATCCTTCTAATTTATTGCGATCACGCACACCGCCCTTATCAGCGCTTGAGGCTAATTTACCATAAGCCTTAAGTGCAAAGGAAATCTCTCTGTCACGGCTTACAGGCTGCCAGGCGTTCTTACCTTTTTCTTCCATTCTGGCGCGTCGAGCTTGAAGTTCCTCATCTGAAACCGCCATACGAATTGTTCTGTTTGGAATATCAATCTCAATCAGATCGTTTTCCTCCAGAAGACCGATATTTCCACCGTTTGCAGCTTCAGGGGAAACGTGTCCGATGGAAAGACCTGAAGAACCACCGGAGAATCTGCCGTCGGTTACCAGAGCACATTTCTTGCCCAGACCAACAGACTTAATATATGAGGTTGGGTACAGCATTTCCTGCATACCAGGACCGCCACGTGGACCTTCATAACGGATGATTACAACATCACCTTCCTTAACCTTGCCGCCCAGAATTCCTTCTACGCCATCCTCCTGGCTCTCGAAGATTCGTGCTGGGCCGACAAACTTGAGAATAGATGAATCAACACCGGCAGTCTTAACGATACAGCCGTTCTCTGCAAGATTACCGTACAGTACAGCCAGACCGCCATCCTTTGAGTAGGCATGCTCAATATCGTGGATACAGCCGTTTACACGATCGGTATCCAGCTTGTTAGTAGTATTGTTCTGAGAAAAAGCCTTGATATTGTACTTACCCCCAGCACAGGCTTTATAGAACTGTTTAACTTCCTCAGATGGATTCTTTTCAAGATCGTATTTATCAATCTGCTCACCAATGGTCATACCCAGAACGGTCTTTGAATCCTCATGCAGCAGACCTTTCTTTTTGAGCTGAGCCATAATGTTCATGATACCGCCGGCATTGTGCAGATCTTCCATATGCCATAGGGGAGTTGAAGGGGACATCTTGCAGATGTGAGGAACCTTTCTTGATAATCTGTCGATATCTGCCATGGTAAAATCGACACCGGCTTCCTGAGCTACAGCCAGAAGATGCAGAACGGTATTGGTAGAACCGCCCATTGCAATATCCAGGCTCATGGCATTTTCAAAAGTATTCTTGGTTGCAATTGAACGAGGAAGTACAGAATTGTCACCGCGCTCATAGTGAGCCTTGGCCATTTCTACAATTCGATGAGCAGCCTTAACAAACAGCTGCTTTCTGTACTCATGAGTTGCAACAAGAGAACCGTTGCCAGGTAGAGATAAACCTAAGGCCTCGGTCAGGGAATTCATTGAATTTGCGGTAAACATGCCAGAGCATGAACCGCAGGTAGGACATGCTGCAGATTCAACAGCACGAACCTCTTCATCGGTAACATTCGGTTCTGCAGATACCACCATGGCATCAATCAGATCAACCTTATGGTCACAGCCATCCATACGACCGGCTTCCATTGGGCCGCCTGAAACAAAGATTACAGGAATGTTCAGTCGCATTGAAGCCATCAGCATACCAGGGGTTACCTTGTCACAGTTTGAGATGCAGACCAGAGCATCAGCCTTATGTGCATTTACCATGTACTCAACAGAGTCTGCGATAATATCACGGCTTGGCAGAGAATAAAGCATACCAGTGTGGCCCATGGCAATACCGTCATCAACAGCAATGGTATTGAATTCCTTGGCAATACCGCCAGCCTTCTGAATTTCCTCAACTACAAGCTGACCGATCTCGTGAAGATGAACATGTCCTGGTACAAACTGGGTAAATGAGTTTGCAACCGCAATAATTGGCTTTCCAAAATCACTATCCTTTACACCGGTTGCCTTCCATAAAGCACGGGCACCGGCCATGATTTTGCCTTCATAGGTTACCTTAGAACGATAGTTGTTTGACATATGCGGTTTCCTTTTTTATCTGCGCAATTCTACTGATGCATGTGTTATTTTGTATTCAAAGACGGAACTGCTCCATTTAAGGAGCAGTCTTAGTTTTTAGATTAGGCTTTGCAAGGAGTTAACCAGCCGTATTTATCTTCAGTCTCGCCTCTTACAATTGCGAAGAATGCATTCTGAAGTTTCTCGGTAACTGGACCTCTGTAGCCCTGACCAACATCAATACCGTCAACTGAGGCAATTGGGGTAATCTCAGCTGCAGTACCAGTGAAGAACATTTCATCTGCTAGGTATACAAACTCGCGTGGAAGAGGCTGAGTACGAACCTCATAGCCTAAATCCTGAGCAACCTTGATAACTGCATCACGGGTAATACCAGGAAGCAGACCGGCTGTAGTTGGAGCTGTGTAGATTACGTTATCCTTTACAAAGAATACGTTCTCACCTGAACCTTCTGAAACATAACCGTTTGAATCTAAAGCGATTGCCTCGGTGTAGCCATTGTTGGTGCACTCATTGGCAATCAGAATTGATGACAGGTAGTTACCTGCTGCTTTAGCCTCTGTAGGAATAGTATCTGGAGCAAGACGGCGCCATGAGGAAACACAGGCCTTAATACCTTTCTTTAAGCCCTCCTCCCCAAGGTATGCTCCCCATGGAAGAGCACAGACCATAGCATCGGCATTAACACCTTTCTTGAACTTAACACCAAGACCAACCTCACCCATGAAAATCAGAGGGCGGATGTAGCCAAACTCAAGACCGTTCTCGGTGATAACTTTCTTACAGGCGTCCATAATCTCTTCTTTAGTCTGAGCAACAGGGAATCTGTAGATCTTTGCAGAGTTAAATAATCTGTCAATATGCTCCTTAAGACGGAAAATCTGAGGGCCCTTTGCAGTCTTATAGGCACGAATACCCTCAAATACAGCAGAACCGTAGTGCAGAGCATGTGCTGTTACGTGAACCTTGGCATCTGCCCATGGAACCATCTTTCCGTTGAACCATATAAACTTAGTTGCATCTGAGTCCATTTTTAACCACCTTTAGTTAATTTTTGCTGAACATAAGTTCAGAAAGTCTATCACCTTGCTAAAACCAAATTTGCCAAACAAATCAAGGTATGAAGCAATTTATCTAAATTTTTAGTCTAATTTGATTATATCTCAAAAAATGAAACATAGTTAATATTATGTTCCTTTTTTTGCAAAAATAGAATTATGCTCAAAAAGTGGTAGAATGTGAACTCAATTATCCAACTTATAAGGTTAACTATTAATATGCTGTCTTTTTTACCAGCCCCGCTGTTGTTTATTATCAACAGTCTCCTGATTGCAATAAATGTAATCCTGATTGCGACTCCAATTCTGATACTTGGAATAGTCAAGATTATTCTGCCTTTTGATTTCATTTTGCGACTTGTAGACAACTGTAATTACTACCTCTATAAGGTCTGGGTTATAAACAACAGAATGCTTATGGCGCTGACAAATGACATTAAATGGCATATTACAGGAGATGAGATTCCATCTACCCGTAAATCATGTATCGTGATGTCAAATCACATCAGCTGGCTTGATATTCTTTTCATCTGCTCAGTATATGGCGGAAGAATTCCTATCACCAAGTTCTTCATGAAGCAGAACCTTATCTATATTCCTTTTGTAGGTCTGGCATGCTACACTCTGGGCATGCCTTTTCTTCGCAGATACCCAAAAGAGAAGTTATTAAAAAATCCTGCTCTAAGAACCAAGGATGTTGAAACCACCAAGAGGGTCTGTAAGGATCTCATCAAATATCCTTCTTCACTTATCAACTTTTGTGAGGGAACCCGTTTTACACCGGAAAAAGCAAAAAAAGCAAAATCAACCTACAGACACCTGATGCCGCCAAAGGCTGCATCTTTAGGTGTTGCCCTGACAGAAATCTATGACGAGGTAGAGTACATTTTCAATAACACATTCTATTATCCTGAAAACTCAAAGGGGGCTTTCATGGATATGATGTTCGGAAAGATCAAGGATGTTTATGTAAACATCGAGATCATAGAAAAGAACGAGCATCTGCGTGGCAACTACCTTGAAGACAAGACCTTTAAACACGATTTCACAATGTATCTGCGTGAACTGTGGGAAAAGAAAGATCTGCTGTTAGATGAGATGGAAGCTGATTACCGCAGCAAAAAAGCGAACTAATAATTATCCATTTTTTGGGGAAGGTGGCTATTTTAGCCACCTTCCTTCCTATATAGCTTAAGGATATTGCTCGTCTTGGTCAAATACCCTCGGATAAATCCGAGGGCTTGCTAGTCAGCATAATATAGGTACAAGCGATACCAATTGGTAATCTCCCTACACTGC
>AUXO012385622.1_pt1 | contig 10754 bp, 8 predicted proteins | sample 768731 | NCBI WGS metagenome assembly AUXO01 (sample SAMN02715735, study PRJNA202380) | gut metagenome | biome: sheep rumen | host: Ovis aries | place: New Zealand: Palmerston North
CAAATCGAAGAGATTATTAGTAGTAAACCAACTGATCGAAGAACAATGTTTGAAGAAGCAGCAGGAGTACTAAAATATAAGAAAAGAAAAGAAGATGCTTTACGTAAACTAGATCGTACTCATGATAATATGAATCGTGTAAATGATATTATAAGTACATTAGACACCCAATTAGAACCTCTTAGAGAACAAAAAGAAAAAGCACTTAAGTATAAAGAGGCAAAAGAAAGTTTATCAGGAATAGAAATAGCTTTAATTGCTCATGATATAACTAATATTAATGATAACTATCAAAGAAATAAAGATTTGATAAAACAATTAGAAAAAGAAATAATAAACTTATCTACTTCTAATAGTGAAAGTGAAGCAAAAATAGAATCATTTAAATTAGATATAACTAAATTAGATAAACAGATAAGTAGTAAACAAAACGAATTAGTTGCCTTAACTACTAAAGTAGAAAGAATTAATAGTGAAAAACAAATTATTTTAGAACGAAAGAAATATGAAGTAGAAGATTCTAAATTACATAATAATTTGTTAAATCTTAAAGAAGAAGAATTAAAATTAAATAATGAGATATCTAATATTAAAAATATTATAGATAGTTTAAATGAAGAATTAAAAAAAGAATTATCAGATATAAAAAGTATTGTTGATGAAATCAATAGTACTACAAAAAATAAATCACAATTGGAAACAAAACTATCTAATTTAGTTAAAGAAAGAATGATTAATAATCATAAAATTGATACTTTAAGAACTTCAATTGATAATAATAGTAATTTACCATACGCAGTAAAAAATATTTTAAACAACCCTAAATTAACTGGTATTCATGATGTGATTGGTAATGTTATAGAAGTAGAAGAAAGATATGCTGTTGCTATATCAACCGCACTTGGAATGGCTAGCTCATTTGTTATAGTTGATTCAGAATCAAACGCTAAAGATGCAATTAGATATTTAAAAGAAAATAATGGAGGTAGAGTTACTTTCTTCCCATTAAACATAATTAAATCTAAATATATAGAAAGTAATATACTTAATAGTTTAGAATTAGAAAATGGATTTGTTGGTGTTGCTTCTAACTTAATTAAATATGACAAGAAGTTTACTAACATTATTGAAAATCAATTAGGAAATGTTATTATAATTGATAATATAGATAATGCTAATAGAATTAGTAGAAAATTAAATCATCGCTATAAAATAGTTACTTTAGATGGAGAATTACTTCATATTGGAGGTTCTATTACAGGTGGTAAAAACAAAGTTAGAAATATTATTAATGATAAATATGAATTAGAAAGATTAATTAAAGAAGATAATTCATATATAAATAGTATCAAATTAACAGAAGAAAATATTAATGAAGTAGATTCTAATTTAAAAGAGTTAGAAACAAAACTACAAGTTAGTTATCAAAATAAGAATAATAAAGAAGAAAATGTTAATGCAAAGAATAAAATGTTAAATGAACTAATTGATAAAAAAGATAGTGTATCTAAAGAGATAGTAGGAACAAATAATATTTTATCTAATAATCTTAGTAATGAAGAAGAAGAGGTTTTAAATCGTTATTATAGTGCGACTAAAGAAAAAGAAAAAGTTGCCTTTGATTTAGAAAATTTAAATAAGAAAAAACTTAGTTTAAGTGAAGAACTAGAAGATTATGAACTTGAATCTAAAAAAGAGAATAGTGAAGTTTCAAGAAAAAATAAAGAACTTAATAAATTAGAAATTGAAGTAAATAGAGCCGATGTAAAATTAGATACTCTTATTTCAACTCTTAGTGAGACTTATAGTACAACATATGAGAATGCTTTTAAAAATTATAAGCTTACTATGGAAGAAGAAGTAGCTCGTATGAAAGTTTCTGATTTAAAGAAAACAATAAAAGATTTAGGTAATGTAAATGTTGGCGCAATCGAAGAATATGATCGTATTAGTGAAAAATATGAATTCTTAAATAATCAAAAACAAGATTTAACTAATGCTGAAAATACACTTCTTGAGATTATTAATGAGATGGATGATGTCATGAAAGAAGAATTTTCTAAAACATTTGAAATCATAAGAAATAATTTCAATCAAACCTTTAATGAATTATTTAGAGGTGGTAAAGCAGATTTAAAATTAACAGATCCTAATGATTTACTTGAAACAGGTATAGAGATTGTCGCATCTCCTCCAGGAAAAAAACTTGCTAGTATATCATTACTATCAGGTGGAGAAAAAACATTTACTGCTATTAGTTTATTATTCGCAATACTTAAAACTAGAACAGTTCCATTCTGTGTCTTAGACGAGGTAGAAGCAGCTTTAGATGAAGTAAATGTTGATAGTTTTGGTGAATATTTAAATAAACTTAAAGATAAAACACAATTTATTCTAATTACCCATAAGAAAAAAACAATGGAATATGCTGATATTTTATATGGTATAACTATGCAAGAGTCTGGAGTATCTAAATTTGTAAGTGTAAAACTTGAAGATATTAAGGAAAATAAATAACATGCATCGAAAAGAGAATAAATTTTGGAAAGAATATAATGTTGGTAGGTTAGAAAAAGGCCTACCAACTAATTTTATAAATGAAAAAGAATATAGAGAACTTACAAATATTCTTAAGAAAAAACATATAAAATATAAAGTTTATGAACTTTATAGTGAATGTGATAATAAAATTATATATATAGATAGACTACCTAAATTTAAATGTTTTAAAATAATAACTGACCAAGAACTTAGTCATCAAATGATAATGGGAAGTTTATTTTCACTTAATTTAGATAAAAGTTTATTTGGAGATATATTTGTTGAAGATAATAATTATTATATAGTAGTTATTGATGCAATATCGCAATATATAAAGGAAAACTTAACTATGATAGGTAATAATTATATTAAGTTAAAAGAAGTTAATCTTAATATCTTGACTAATCATAAAAGAAATTATGAACAAATAAATTTGATAGTCCCATCTCTTAGAATAGATACTGTAATAGCTAGATTGATCCATACTAGTAGAAGTAAAATAGATAATCATATAAATAATAAAGAAGTATTATTAAACTATAATGAACTTACTAATGCTAATTATAAATTACATGAAAATGATGTATTTTCAATAAGAAGATATGGAAAATATATATATGTAGGTATAATAAAAAATACTAAGAAAGATAATTTAGTTATAGAGTTAAAAAAGTATATAAGTTAGTTTTGATTAATTAAATATTTTATGTTATATTAATAATAGGTGAGTAGTATGGATGATGGTAAGATAAAACTAACTAATGATGCATTTAGTGAAGAAGTTATAAATAAAAAAGAAAGACAAGTTGGAAAAAGTATATATAAAAATAATTTAAAGTTTAAACTTGATAAAGAATATGGTGTTGACCAAACAATAGAGCTTATAAAAGAATCACGAGAAAAGAATCTGGAAGAGCAAAAAAATTTAAAGAAAATTAATCGTACTTTGCTTATTCTTGTGATAGTGATTGTTTTAGCTATTCTAGCTTATATATATTTTATAAAATAATACTCATATATATTGGAGGAATCAAATTATGAAAAATAATTCATCAAATCAACTAGGTTATACTTTGATTGAGTTACTTGCAGTAATCGCACTTATTGCTATAATTATCCTGTTAACTACACCGGCTATCAGGGAAGTTAAGAATAGAGTTATTGAAGGAAGCCTTCGTTCATCTGCAAGTGGATTAATCAGATCAGCTAAAATTTATTATGAAAAGTATATGAGTGAAAATTACGTTGATCCTGAAACAACTAGTAATCTAACCTATAATGAATTTCAGATTAATAATGGCAAGATATTAGATTCGCAAGGACATACATTGTCATATGAAGGTAAACTTCCACAAACTGGGTTTGTTCGAATTTATCAAGATGGATCAATTAGTATTAAGATAGTAAACAATAAATTTGTTGCATGTAAATCAAATACAGAGGATAAAATTATATCTGGTAAAAAAGAAGAAAAATGTAAATAAATATACAATTATTTACATTCTTTTTTTTATTTAAAACATATCCATGATATAATAGGACAAGGTGATATCTATGAAACAGAAAAACATTAGAAATTTTTCAATAATCGCACACATTGATCATGGTAAGAGTACTCTTGCTGATCGTATTTTAGAACTTACAGGTGCTATAACAGAAAGAGAAAAACAAGATCAATTGTTAGATAGTATGGATATAGAACGTGAACGTGGTATTACAATCAAACTTAATACCGTTGAACTTAATTATAATTATAAAGGTGAAGACTATGTTTTACATTTGATTGATACTCCAGGACATGTCGATTTTTCATATGAAGTATCTAGATCACTAGCAGCCTGTGAAGGTGCAATACTTGTAGTAGATGCTGCTCAAGGAATAGAAGCTCAAACATTAGCTAATTTATATTTGGCCTTAGAGAGTAATTTAACTATTATACCGGTAATAAATAAGATTGATTTACCTAATGCTGATCCTGAAAGGGTAAAAAAAGAATTAATTGATAATCTAGGTTTTTCTGAAGATGAAATAATACTTGCTAGTGCTAAAAATGGTATAGGTATTAAAGAGATAGTAGAAAATATTATAGAGAAGGTACCTTCACCTACAGGTGATAGTACTCTACCACTTCAAGCACTAATATTTGATAGTTATTTTGATGCTTATAAAGGTGTTACATCACTAATCAGAATAGTAAATGGTCAAGTAAAAGTTGGAGATAAAGTAAAAATGATGGCAACTGGTGCTGTTTATGAAGTTGTTGAACTTGGAGTACATACTCCACATGAAGAAAAAAGACAAGTATTAAATACAGGAGATGTAGGATACTTATGTGCTAGTATTAAAAGTATTGAAGATGTTAAAGTAGGAGATACTATCACATCCGCACTTAATCCAAGTAAAGAACAATTACCAGGTTATAAACCAATGAAACCAATGGTATTCTGTGGATTATATCCAATAGAATCAAGTAAATTTCCAGATCTTAGAGAAGCTTTAGAAAAATTAAAATTAAATGATGCATCATTAGAGTTTGAACCAGAAACATCTAAAGCATTAGGTTTTGGTTTTAGATGTGGATTTTTAGGTTTATTACATATGGAAATAATAGAAGAAAGAATTGAAAGAGAATTTGGTATTAGTTTAATTGCTACTAGTCCATCCGTAATATATGATGTTACACTTACAGATAATAGTCATGTTTTAGTTGATAGTCCAACTAAAATGCCTGATAAAGTAAGAATTAAAGATATAGAAGAACCATATATTAGAACTAATATCTTTGTACCTAGTGATTATATAGGTCCAATAATGGAATTATGCCAAAATAAACGAGGTAATTATGTATCTATGGAATATTTAGATCAAACACGAGTAAATATTCATTATGATATTCCATTATCTGAGATTGTATATGATTTCTTTGATAAGTTAAAGTCAAGTACTAAAGGATATGCTTCATTTGATTATGATGTGATTGGATATAAGAGTAGTAACTTAGTAAAAATGGATATATTACTTAATGGTGAAATAGTAGATGCTTTAAGTATAATTGTTCATAAAGATTTTGCTTATACTAGAGGTAAAGCAATTGTTGCTAATTTGAAGAAATTAATTCCTCGTCAACAATTTGAAGTTCCAATTCAAGCATCAATAGGTAATAAAGCAATCGCTCGTGCTGATGTAAAAGCAGTTAGAAAAGATGTATTAGCTAAATGTTATGGTGGGGACGTTTCAAGAAAGAGAAAACTATTAGAGAAACAAAAAGAAGGAAAGAAAAGAATGAAGACAGTTGGTAGTGTAGAAATACCTCAAGAAGCATTCTTATCAGTTCTTTCAATGGATGAGAACTAAAATTTAAAGGTACACGCTTCTGTGTACTTTTATATTATTGACATTAGATAGTAATTATTATATAATTTTGCTTAAATATATTGTCTATATTTGTAAGAACTGAGGGATAGTATGAAAGATATAATATTAGATACATTATTAGATGGAATAAAACTTATACCATTTTTATTTATAGCATTTTTAATAATAGAATTAATTGAACATAAGTATTCAAAGAAGACAAAAAAGATAGTAAGTAATTCAGGCAAATTTGGTCCTATTATAGGAGGTGTCCTAGGAGCATTCCCTCAATGTGGTTTTTCTGTTATGGCAACTAACTTATATATAACAAGAATAATAAGTTTGGGTACTCTTATATCAATATATTTATCAACAAGTGATGAGATGCTTCCAATTTTAATATCTGAAGGAGTATCATTTGGTTTTGCTTTTAAGATAATATTAATAAAATTATCTATAGGTATTGCTGCAGGATTTATAATTGATTTTATTTTAAGAAATAAGAATAAAAACATAGAATTAGATTCTCATATCTGTGAAGATGAACACTGTCACTGTGATCATGGACTTATAAAACCAGTAATTAAACATACTATAAATATACTTATATTTATAATGATAGTTACTTTTGCTTTGAATCTATTATTTGAATATGTTGGTGAGGATAATTTATCTAAATTATTCCTTAAAAATAGTATTTTTGGTCCTTTTATAGCTAGTATTATTGGTCTTATTCCTAATTGTGGTGCAAGTGTAATACTTACTGAATTATATTTAAAAAATGCTATTTCATTAGGTTCTGGTATTGCTGGACTTCTAACAGGAAGTGGTGTAGCTATATTAGTACTATTCAAGTCAAATAAGAATTTAAAAGAAAATCTTAGTATCTCATTAATTATTTATACTATTGGTGTTTTAAGTGGTATTGTCATTGAATTAATAGGAATGATTTTATAATGAAAGAAAAAAATATGCCATATGATGCAATTGACATAAGTAGATATATAATTAACTACTGCAATGATAATGACATATATATATCAAATCTTAAACTTCAGAAACTTTTATATTTTATACAAGCATACTTTCTTATCAATAAAGAAAATCCACGTGCTTGTTTTGGGGAAAGAATTGAAGCCTGGGATTTTGGACCAGTCGTACCAAAGGTCTATTACGAATTTCGCAGATTTAATCTTTCAAATATTATTTCACAGCATACATATCTTGAATATGATGAAGATAACATTTGGAATGTTAAAAGAAAGAAATTTGACAGCAGTGTAATCTCAAAGGAAGATAAGAAGTTGATTGAAGAGGTTGTAGACTACTTTTTGGAATATTCTCCACCAGAACTTTGTAAAATAGTATTAAAACAGAAACCTTGGAAGGATGCATACGAAAACATTAATGATAATGAGATAACACCGCAAGCACTTATAGAATATTTTGGTAGAGAGTCACAAGTTACTAATGTTAAATGTTATAAAAAGAATAGATAATTATACTAATATTAAAATTATTTTACATCTATTTAAAAGAGTTAATACTTTAACTCTTTTAATTTGTCTTTTTTATTGTATAATAGTGTATAGAGAAGGGATGTGATGGTATGACACCACATATAGAAGCTAAAAAAGGAGAAATTGCTAAAACAGTAATTATGCCAGGAGATCCATTACGTGCTAAATTAATTGCTGAAAGATATTTAGATAATGCTAGATTAGTTACTAGCGTTAGAAATGTTTTAGGATATACTGGAACTTATAAAGGTAAGGAAGTAACAGTAATGGCATCTGGTATGGGAACTGCTAGTATGGGTATATATTCATATGAATTATATCATTTTTATGATGTAGAAAATATTATTAGAATTGGTTCAGCAGGAAGTGCTAGTGAAAACTTAGATGTATATAATTTACTTCTAGTAGATAGTTCATATTCTGATTCTAGTTATGCTAGAGTAATGAGTGGTATAACAGATAATATTATATATCCTAGTTCAGAATTAAATGATAGAATAATAAATAAAGCTAAAGAATTAAATCAAGAATTAAAACTAGGTAGAGTTTATTGTACTGAGGTATTTTATAAAGATAATACATTAAAAATATGTAATGAAAATAATTGTCAAGCCGTAGAAATGGAAACTTTTGCATTATTTCATAATGCTAATGTACTTGGTAAAAAAGCAAGTGCTGTTATTACTATTTCAGATAGTTTGATAAATGGAAAATCACTATCAAGTGAAGATAGACAAAATAGTTTTACAAATATGATGTTACTTGTTTTAGAATCAATTTAGATGAACATAATAAAAAAGAGGTGAATATATGAATTATAAAAAATATGAAATGGGCCCATATAATCTTCATATTATTAAGAATGATAAATTTAAAACAAATGCTATTGAAATAAAAATCAAGACAATAACTAAGAATAAAGAAGCACTTTATATACAATTATTATCTGATTTACTTATTAAAAGTACTAATAAGTATAAAAATAGTAGACAGTTAGAAATAGCCAGTGAAGAATTATATAATGCTGTTTATTCACTAAGTTCAAAAGTATCAGGTAAGTATAAAATACTTGATTTATCAATAAGTTTCTTAAATGAAAAATATGCAGATGAAAACATAGTAGAAGATGTATTTAAATTTATACATGAAATATTATTTAATCCCGATGTTCATAATAATGCATTTGATGAAAACCGTTTAAATCAAGTAAAAGCAACTTTAAAAGATGATTTAAAATTTAACTTAGATATACCATCTTTTTTAGGTAAGAAAAAACTTAATAACATTATGAATCCAGAAATTTTAGATATATGTGACATGATTGATGACATAGATGATATCTCTGGAGAAGAATTATATAATTACTATTTAGAACTTTTAAAAAGAGGAATAGTTGATATATTCGTTTGTGGAGATGTAGATGAAAATAAAATTAAAGAAAATGTAACTAAGTATATTGAAATAAATACTATCAAAAGAAAAGGTGTAAGTCACTATATAAAACAAGATAAATTTAGAAAAAGATCCCGCTCAACTATTATAGAAAAAGATGTTAGTCAAAGTAGTTTAAATATAGGATATAAGTTAAATACTATGACTAATTTCGAAACACAATATACTAGTTATGTTTATAACTATATCTTAGGATCAGGAATGAATTCATTATTATTTAAAGATGTCCGTGAAAAACATTCATTATGTTATACAATAAATTCCACATTTGCTAGATTATATAATATTATGTATGTAACCGCAGGTATTGATTCTAAAAACTATAAAAAGACACTTTCACTAGTTAAAAAGAATATAAAGAAAATTAGTGAAGGTAAGTTTGATGAAAAAGCCATTGAAGAAGCAAAAGAATTCTTTAAAGCTGGGAATCTTTCAATTTTAGATAGTCAATTTGGAATAATTGGAAGATTTGTTTCAATAGAATACTTAGATCAAGATAGTTTTGATAAAAGAGGCAAAGAAATAGATAAAGTAACTAAAGAAGATGTTATGAAATTAGCTAAGAAAATACATTTAGATACTATTGTTTTAGTAAAGGGGAGTGATACAAGTGAATAAATATGAAATCAAAGGCTTTGATATAGACTTGTATCATGAAACTTTAGATAATGGATTAGAAATATATATTATTCCTAAAAATAATAGTAAAAATATATATGCAACACTAACAACTAGATTCTCTTCAAACGATATTGAATTTATTCCAATTGATAGTAATAAATTTGTTAAAGTCCCATTAGGAATTGCTCATTTTTTAGAACATCAAGCATTTGAACAAGAAAATGGAAAACCTATATTTGAATTATTTAGTGAATATAGTGCAAATGTAAATGCAGCAACAAGTAAGAATTATACAAATTATTATTTTAATAGTATTGGTAATTTAAAAGAAAACTTAACACTATTATTAGACTTTGTTCAAAGTCCATATTTTACAGATGAAAGTGTAGAAAAAGAAAAAGGAATTATTATTCAAGAACTAAAAATGAATGAAAATAATCCATATCGTGTTGCCGAAAATATAGCTGCTAAGAATTTGTTTGTAAATAATAATATGAAATATCCTATTATAGGAACAATAGAAAGTATTAATAAAACAACAAAAAAAGATTTATATAAATGCTATAATACTTTTTATCATCCTGCCAATATGTTTTTAGTTGTAAGTGGGAATATTGATCCAATAGAGACAATAAATATTATAAAAGAAAATCAATCAAGTAAAAAATTTGCTCCATTTAAAAAGATTATAAAAAAAGAAATAATAGAACCTGATAATGTAGCAAAAGAAAAAGAAGTCATTGAGATGGATATTAGTAATCCTATTGTTAATATTTCATATAAAGTTAATATTAGTAAAATAAAAGGAATTTCAATAAATAATCTATATAGATGGTGTCATTTATTTTTGGCTGCTAATCTATCATTAACATCTGAGCTTAATGAAAAACTTATAAATGAAGGAATATTAACTAATAATATTGATTATTATATTGAAAGAGCAGGTAATCATTTTATTATAGATATTAGTGGAGAAACTAACAAAATAGATCAATTTATTCAAGAAATTGATAAACAATTAAAGAAATTAGAAACAAGTGAAAATGATTTTTATCGTAAAAAGAAATGTATGATAAGCAACAATATTATGGGTAGTGATAGTATTTTTAGTTTAAATAATTTTGTATCATTTCAAGTTTTATATGAAAATAAATTTGACATAGATAGAATTCAATATATTAAAGATATGAAATATAAAACATACATGAATTTAATAAAAAAACTAGATTTATCCAATAAAACAGTAACTATAGTTAAACCAAAGAA
>AUXO013749074.1_pt1 | contig 10754 bp, 9 predicted proteins | sample 768731 | NCBI WGS metagenome assembly AUXO01 (sample SAMN02715735, study PRJNA202380) | gut metagenome | biome: sheep rumen | host: Ovis aries | place: New Zealand: Palmerston North
GTAAGTTACAGTGACATTATTGTCGCGGGTAGAAACAAAGGCTCCCTGTTCGGTGTCGCTGTCATCACCGGAGTCAAGGTCCAGCTGTACCCAGCCGTCCATCTGGTTGATGACATCGTAGCGTTGCCCGGAGGTGATTTTGGTCCATGCCTGCGAATTGGTTGATGCTTCGGACCGGACATTAAGCGCTTCGGTATTGACGATGGCCATAACATGTGCGTTCTGCAGTGCGAGGTTCTGTGCGGTCTGTCCGGTAGCCAGCAGATCAGCACGGACGTAGCCAGTTACATTGCCGGATTTGATCTTATACCAGCCGTTTTCTTCTCCGAGAATGCTGCATCCGCCGAATCCCGGAAGCTTTCCGACGATATTGGCAATGCCGTCTTCTTTGGCGGAGGAACGGATATTGATATAATCTCCGGCCAGAGAAATACCCAGATTGTCATACATATTGAGGACTTTCTGGCGCAGATTCAGAGAACGGGCTTCATCAAATCCGTAGTCGATGGAAACATTTTCCGGCAGGGCGGACATATAGGCCACATCGAGGCGATCAATGTTATCCGGCCGGATCATAAGCCAGTTTGCGCCGGCATGTCCCAGGATCTGGTATTTCTCTCCTGCAGCGGCGGATCCTACGGTATTACCTTCTGCCTGTTCCGGTGCGGAACGAATCCGCAATTTATCTGCCAGAACGGTAGCATGTGGCTGAATGAGTGTGGATGCAGCCTGCACGGCGTCTTTTCCGGTGAGTAGATATTTGGAGGAAATATAGCCATCCATACCACCGGATGTGACATGCGCCCAGCCATCGGCTCCATTCGGATTCAGCTCCACAATATTTACGGCGGCGCCGTTTCGAAGCATGCCCATAATGGAAGTCAGATTATTGGAATCCGGTTTGGAACGGAAATTGATGTAACCACTGCAATGAACGATACCGAGATTGGAATACTGGGCTAAAGCCTTTTGCAGGGCATCGGCCTTGATTTTTTCGGTGTAGATTTTTACAGCATTGCCGTCGGCATCATTTTCATTGCCGTCGGTACTTTGGCTTCCGATAACTTCAGAAGATGTGGAAATCTCTTCCGTTTGCCGTATAACGGCCGCCTTCGAATCTGCGCCGGCAGAATTCTTTTTCGAAGTGACGGAGCGGATCATATAACCGCAGATCAAAAGAATCAATACAGCACCGGAAATGAGAAAAATCAGAAACTGAGAAATTTCATTTCGGAAAGAATGTTTTTTGTTACGTCTGGATAAAAGTTTTCGCTTATTCATATCTATCGCATTATAGCATAGCCTTTATCGCAATTCATTAAGGATTTCTTATGGTACTTTTTCATCATACGAAGAATAGCCCGAATACGGGACCATGACACAGAATCTGATCGGGTTATGCAAGAAAAGCTGTTTCCCTATGAAAAAAGGGATATGGGTTTCAATCCATATCCCCGGGACATATTCTTTTAGCGTGACAGCATCATACGGTCGTTTGCAAACGTTCCGCCGGAAGCTTCTTCGAATTTCTTTAAGAGGTCTTCTACAGTGAGCTTTTTCTTCTCGTCTCCTGCGACATCATAAATGATTTTACCGTTATCCATCATGATCAGGCGGTTGCCGATATTGATGGCATCGTGCATGTTATGAGTGACCATTAAAGCGGTAAGATGATCGCCCTCTACAATTTCCTTTGTCAGGGAAAGAACCTTGGATGCGGTTTTGGGATCAAGAGCGGCAGTATGTTCATCCAGCAACAGAAGCTCCGGCCGTTTTAATGTGGCCATGAGAAGGGTCAACGCCTGTCGCTGTCCGCCGGAAAGCAGACCGACTTTGGAGGTCATGCGGCTTTGCAGACCCAGACCAAGACGGGCAAGAGAATCTTTATAGAATTCCCTCTCCTTTTGTGTTACAGCCCAGCGTAAACGACGACGTTCTCCGCGGCGGAATGCAAGAGCCATATTTTCTTCGATCTGCATATCGGCTGCGGTACCTTTCATCGGATCCTGAAAGACACGGCCAATGTACTTGGCGCGGGCGTATTCCGGCATTTTAGTGATATTGACACCGTCGATTTCGATAATGCCGGAGTCAACGGGATAGGCGCCGGCAATCATATTGAGCAAGGTAGACTTTCCGGCACCGTTGCCTCCGATAATGGTAACAAAATCCCCATCGTTTAAAGTGAGATTAATGCCACGGAGAGCTTTTTTTTCATTTACGGTTCCTTTATTAAAGGTTTTACGGACATTTGAAATCTTAAGCATCAGTCAACCTCTCCTTTCATCGGGGTTCCATCAGAAACCGGATCGTCCTCTTCTATTTCTTTATACTCTTTTGATGCCTTCCATTTTGCATGGAGTACCGGAATACAAAGCGCCATGGCAACAATCAAAGCGGAAAGGAGCTTCATGTCGTTTGCCTTCATGCCAAGCCGTAATACGATGGCACGAATCATAAAGTAGATAATGCAGCCGATGACAGAAGCATTGAGTTTTAAGGCAAAATTCCGGACACGTCCGAACAGTACTTCGCCTATGACGATGGAAGCAAGACCAATGACGATGGCGCCGGTACCCATGCCGACGTCGGCATATTTGGTGGACTGACAGATCAATGCACCGGAAAGACCTACAAGAACATTGGCAATGATGAGACCAAGAAGCTTGGCAAAGCTGGTGTTGACACCGAGTGCACGAATCATGTCTTCATTGTTGCCGGTTGCACGAAGGGCGGATCCAAGCTCTGTGCCGAAGAACCAGTACAGAACGGAAATCGCGAGAATGACAACAAAGAGACCGACGACCAGTGTTGCCTGAGACTGTGTCAAATGCAGACGATCTACCCAAAAGGTAATGTCGGATGCGATTTTATTGACGGACTGGTTCGATTTATCGGACATGATCCGCAGGTTGATAGACCAAAGCGAAATTTGTGTCAGAATTCCGGCCAGGATCGCAGGAATGCCGAAAAAGGTGTGGAGGATACCGGTTACAGCACCAGCAATACCTCCGGCTGCGGCACCGGCGATTGCAGCGACAGTAGGATCTACGCCGGCAATCATCAAGGTGGCACAGATACAACCGCCCAGGGCAAAAGAACCATCCGTGGTCATGTCGGCAATATTTAAAAGCTTAAACGTGATGTAGACGCCGAGGACCATCAATGACCAAATCAGGCCCTGAGAAATTGCGCCGAGTAAAGATGCAAGCAAACCGCTCATCGGTTACCTCCTGAAAGAAAGGATTATTTTTTATTTATAACTGATTTTTAAACTGGAAACATCAATGCCCAAAGCATCGGCCTGATCCTTACTGATCATCAGTGTGCACTGGCTTGCAGAGAGATGGCCGATTGGGATTTCTCCCGGTTTTTTTTCTCCTTTAAGGATGGACACGGCCTGTTCTCCTGCCATCTTTCCAAGCTCGTAATAGTCGATACCGTAGGTAGCCAGACCGCCGCCTTCCAATTGGCCTTCTTCACCGGAAATGATCGGGATCTTATGGTCTGTCGCTACCGATGCAACGGTAGAGATGCCTGCCGCAATGGTGTTATCGGTAGGAATATAGATGACATCAACATTGCCAACCATGGATTCGGTTACACTCTGGATTTCATTGGAGGAAGAAACAGAGTACTCTTTTGCTGTCAGTCCCTGGTCTGTGCAGGCCTGCTTTGCCATTTCAAGCTGTAGAGCGGAATTGGCTTCGGATGTGCAGTACAGAATACCGACGGTCTTGGCATCCGGAAACATCTGCTTTAAAAGATCGATCTGTTCTCTGACCGGAGTCAGGTCGGAAGTGCCGGTTACATTTCCGCCGGGAGCGTTGTTTGTGGCCACAAGACCGGAAGCCGCCGGATCGGTAACGGCAGAAATAACGATCGGAATCTCTTCTGTTGCAGCTGCTGCGGCTTGTGCTGCAGGTGTTGCAATCGCAAAAATCAGATCATCGCGATCATTTACAAATTTTTCGGCAATGGTTTGACAGGCAGACTGCTCGCCGGAGGCATTCTGTTGATCAAAGCGAACCGATAATCCGGAAGCGTTGATTGCATCCACAAAACCTTTATTGGTTTTATCCAGTGCAGGGTGCTGGATAAGCTGCAGAACACCAATGGTATACTGCTTTCCGCCTGTAGTATTTGAAGTGGTTTCCGGAGCGGCTGCAGCCGTGGTTGTTGAGGCTGCGGAGCCACAGCCGACAAGGGAAAGGCCAGCCATCATAAGAGCAAGTGATAATGCGGTAAAACGTTTTTTCGTTTTCATAGGCAATCTCCTGTATATTTACATTGCATATCAATGCTTGGACGCGTAGACGCTTTAAATTGCTGACGCGATATTCTTCCATATTATAGGATATATAAAATGGAAACGCAAGCATGCTTTTAACGCTTTGGAATACTACAGAAGAATATAATAAAGCGATGGCATACATTGGTATACCATCGCCGGTTTTGTTATGCTGTTTTGGAATAAAACGATAATGAAACATGCGTTATGCTTATTTCAGTTTGCTGACATCAATTCCCAAAGTCTGGGCAGCTTCCTCGTTTACCGTAAGTTTGCACTTATCCGCGGAAAGATATCCGATTGGAATTTCTGCCGGAGACTTACCCTGTGAAAGAATCTCTGCAGCCTGCTGACCAGCCATGTATCCAAGCTGATAATAGTCAATTCCGTAGGTGGCAAGTCCTCCGGCATCAACCATACCCTCTTCGCCGCAAATGACAGGAATCTTATTATCGGTAGCAACCTGAGCAACGGTAGCCATACCGGCAGCAACAGTATTATCGGTAGGTGCATAAATGACATCAACCTTACCGATCATGGATTCTACGACCGTCTGAATCTCATTGGAAGAAGAAACGGTATAATCCTCATGCTTTAAACCGGCAGCGTCACATGCCTTTCTGGCCATGTCTGCCTGAATTTCGGAATTTGATTCTGCAGAGCAGAACAGAATGCCGACATTTTTTGCATCCGGCAAAATCTGCTTCAAGAGATCGATCTGCTCTTTGACCGGAGTCAGATCGGAGGTTCCGGTTACGTTTCCGCCGGGAGCATCATTGGATGCCACAAGGCCGGAGCCGGCCGGATCGGTAACGGCAGAAAGAACAATCGGAATCTGCGTTGTTGCAGCAGCGGCAGCCTGAGCGGCCGGAGTTGCAATGGCATAGATTAAATCATCGTTATCGTTTACGAATTTTTCAGCAATGGTCTGGCAGGCAGACTGCTCACCGGACGCATTCTGCTGATCGACTTCATAAGAAATGCCGGCATCATTTAATGCTGCAATAAAGCCTTCGTTGGTTTTGTCAAGAGCGGCATGCTGAACGAGCTGCAGAACACCGATTTTAAAGACTTTGCCATCGGCGGATTTGCTTTCCTGCGCATCGGCAGTGGTTTCGCTTGCGGATTCCTTTGATGGAGCTTCTGATGACGGAGCGGCTTCTGTTGTTGCGACAGGTACAGAAGAACTGCAGGCAGTGAGAGAAGCGGCAATGCAAGCGGAAAGTGAAAGTGCGGCAATTCGAATTAACTTTTTCATAGTGGATCTCCCCTTTTCTGATTATGCGCGCACGTGTAACTTCAACACTTTAAAGCATAATCAATTTTATGTATTATAGAATGTGCACTAAAAAAATGCAAGCATATATTATAGAAATATATGCTTGCATAAATATGAGTTATGTCAATTATGAATGCCGATGCGGCCGCCATTAGAATGTTACTGCGTCATCAATCGCACCGGTGCGGGCAATGTCAAGAAGGTGAAGAACCGGTCCTTCACCACCGTATTCTTCGCGTTCTTCCATTTCTACCGTAGCGGAAATCTTTGCCCAGTCTCTGGTATTGAATGGAGCGATCTTTGCAGGATCAGACTTTGTAATGAAGCCAAGGAATGTCATATCCTGTGCGCAACAGGTCATAGCCATACGCCCCGGAACAAATTCATCCTTCGCCATATTCTGGCGCTTCAGGATCATGCCGGTAAAGTTGACTGTTTTTCCGATATAACGATCCGGGTTATCCATACAGTCGACAAACCAGAGGCCATAATCTTCCGGATTGATGTCGATCGTATCCTTGCTGATATCGTAAGGTAGGTCTTCCGGCAGCGTATCCTGTGGAATTTCACCGTCTTTGCCTTCTAGAACCAGCATTGCGTTCTGGCCCATAGCCCGCAGTTTGCGGCGATAGTCTACCAGCTTGTCGCTAGGGATATCATCACAGCGGTTTACGATGCAAAGCTCTGCACGACGAAGCATCTGTCCCATGAAGCTCTTCATATTGTTGAGATAGAGATCCAGTGTGGAGCCATTTACAATGGTAATAACCTGATAGATAACCCAGCTGTCCGGTAATGAAAGCTCATAATCCGCTGCCCGGTTCTGGGAAGCGGCAATATTTTTTTCGGACATAGGACCATCGTAAAGATCATCCTGATTCCACATTCCATTCCACTCGATAATGATTCGTTCCGGATGGTATTGATCGGTCAGTTTCTGCAGGTACTCACGATTGATGTCGGTTTCTTTTTCAATATTTACCAGTACTGTGTGATACTTTTCCAATGTGGCCGGATCAAATTCAGATTCGCCTTCCTCACAAAGCAGCAGCAAAGTGGTTCCCTCTGCCTGAAAGTAATCCTGGGCCATTGTGAACTTGATGAAGTCCGTCTTTCCGGCTTCCAGGAAGCCATTGATCAGAAATACAGGAAGCTGATCATCCTGTAATTCGTAATTATCACTTGTTGCCATGTTATTTTCTCCTGTTATGATTAATCGATAAATGCCTTCTGAAGAAGATCTTCCTTTAAGTCAGCGCCGATTACGACTACCTTGCCTGTGAAATCAGGGGAGCCGGTACGGATCTCTGTCTGACCCGGTACCATATCAAAATACATCCAGACACCTTTTTCGCTGGTAGGAAGCATGCCCTTGCAACGTACGACGGTACCGTACTTCTCGGATTCGGACATTTCCTCCAGAATAGACTCCAGCTTTTCACGGGCAAAGGTATGCGGTGTTTCAAGTCCCCAGGAAGTAAAGATTTCATCTGCATCGTGTGCATCATCATGGTGATGGTGATGATGGTGGTGATGGTGATGTACGTGAACGCCATCGCCCAGATCTTCCGGTTCATGCTCATGCTCGTGATCGTGTCCACAGCAGCACTCGTGCTCGTCATCGTCGTCATCATGGTGGTGATGGCACTCGTGTTCGTCATCATCGTCATGATGATGCTCATGCTCATGTACACGCTCCATTACTTCACGAAGCATGTCCTCTTCCATATTATCTTCCTTGGAAATGATTGTTAAAAGCTGCTCGCCGGTAAGCTCTGCTTCCGGGGTTGTAACAACGGTTGCCTTAGGATTGATGCCTTTGATGATCTGTACTGCTTCATCGATTTTGGCATCATCGGCGATATCGGTTCGGGAAAGAACGACGGTTCCGGCATATGCAATCTGATTGTCAAAGAATTCGCCAAAGTTTCGGGAATACATTTTTGCCTTCTTGGCATCGACGACAGTTACAGCGGCATGAAGTTCAACCTCCAGCTTTTCGGAACAGCTCTTTACCGCACCGATAATATCAGACAGCTTGCCGACACCGGATGGTTCGATAATGATACGATCCGGATGATATTTTGTGATTACTTCCGTTAAAGATGTTTCAAAGTCACCGACCAGAGAACAGCAAATACATCCCTGATTCATTTCACGGATTTCAATGCCGGAATCCTTTAAAAATCCGCCATCGATGCCGATCTCACCAAACTCATTTTCAATCAGAACCACTTTTTCTGTTTTTAAGGCTTCATCAAGAAGACGCTGGATGAAGGTGGTCTTACCAGCACCAAGGAAACCAGAAACAATATCAATCTTAGTCATTTTATCCTCCTAACGGAACAATGTATGTAGATCCACATGGTTTATCCATATGGATTAGCACTCTTCAGATAGCATTGCTAATTATAGACAGCGTAAATTTCATTGTCAACCGATGAAGGCTCTTCGAAAGCGCGGAATATATGAAATTTCTCTAAACTGTATTTTGCACAATGCGAAGGACGCCGGAGCAGATTATTCTTCGCTTAAATAATCGATGGCAGGAATCAGATCCTTTGCGGATTCAATCATGACATCAGCACCACTCTTTTCCAGCTCTTTCTTGTCACGAAATCCGTATAGACAGCCAATGGCTTTTATACCGGCGCGTTTGGCAGTTTCCATATCGGTTTTTGTGTCACCGACAAAAACAACTTCCTGAAGCGACAGGCCGAGGTGATTTAAAGTATCTTCGACAACACAGGTATCCGGTTTTAACGGATGAGTTCCATCGTCTGCGGAAATGTAATCGAAAAAACCTTCTCCATACGATGCTGCCAAGACTTTTTTGGCCTCATCCAGTGATTTATTTGTAATGCATGCAATCTGCACGCCTTCATTTTTCAGTGAAGCAAGCGATTCTTTCATGCCTTCATAAGGCTCGGCGCGGTAAGTACAGTTATCACTGAAAATGCGTTTGTATTCTTTGCAGGCCTCATCATAGCATTCCATGACTTCATCAGCCTGCTGGTCGAGATCAAAGGCCTTATCTTCGTCCTTTTCTTCCCATTTTTCAGCTTCCCGGTACAAGCGATCGGCGGTTGCGGCAATGGAACGCTCGACAAATTTGTGATAGCCATTTCCGACATATTTACGGGTTTGATCCAAAGAAATGGAATCAAGATGGAATACTTCCATGGTTTTATTCATGCTATCCTGCAGACTGTATAAAGTGTTCACCAATGTACCGTCAAGATCCAGTAAGATTCCTTTAAAATGTCCGTGCATTCTGCAAATGCCTCCTTCTCTAACTTTATCGGTGACATTCTACCACAGAATAGTTTTCTATGGTAAACTTTATGGACGTTAAAATAAAGAATCCAATATAATTCCGGCAAAGCGCGGTGCGCTGGCCGGCCGAAAAAATGATAGAAGGAAAAAAATATGGCAGTTTATTATGCAGTACAAAAGGGACGTAAACCAGGAATTTATACTACGTGGGATCAGTGCAGGCAGCAGGTGACAGGATTTCCCGGCGCGGTATATAAGAAATTTACAACCAAAGAAGATGCAGAACGTTTTGCAAATTCCCATGCCGGGTATGGTTCTCTGCAAGCGTCTTCTGTGAAAACACCGAGAAACGGAAAAGCAAAAGCGGTAAGCTCCGGACCGGTATTCCATTCTCTTTCGGAAATAAAGAAAGAAGATATTGTAAATGAAATGGAATGTGTTGATACAGAGGCATTGGCCTATGTGGATGGAAGCTTTATGGCGGCAACAAAGGTCTATGGCTATGGCGGAATTCTGATGTGCCGGGATGGTTCTTTCCATATTTTTCAGGGACATGGCACAGATCCGGAGCTTGCTTCCATGCGGAATGTTTCGGGAGAAATCTATGGCTCCATGGCAGCAGTAAACACTGCTGCCAAACTGGGGATGACCAGTCTGACCATTTTTTATGACTACATGGGAATCGAAATGTGGGCAGATGGGCAGTGGAAAACAAATAAAGAAGGAACAAAAAAATATGCCGCATTCATAAAAGAAATGCGGCAAAAAATGGATATTCGATTCGTTAAAGTGGAAGCACATACCGGCGTACGGTTTAATGAGCTGGTAGATCAGCTTGCAAAGGCTTCTGTTGGTAATGAAACGATCCTGAAGGAATGATTACAGTAAAATAATCTTATGCTTCTCGCACTCGGCACGCATCTCTTCCGGCCAGATGCTGGCCTGCACTTCACCGATGTGTGCCCGGTCAAGGAGCAACATGCAAAGTCTTGACTGTCCAATGCCTCCGCCAATGGTGTATGGCAGTTCGCCGTTAAGAAGCATCTTGTGATATGGAAGGGATGCGCGTTCTTCACAACCGGCCTTTTTGAGCTGCTCGGACAGGCTTGCTTCGTCAACGCGGATACCCATGGAAGAGATCTCAAGGGCACAGCCTAAGGTTTCATACCAGAATAAGATATCACCATTCAGCTGCCAATCGTCATAGTCCGGAGCACGACCATCGTGTGGCTCGCCGTTGGACAGTTTGTCACCGATTCGGCTGATGAATACACATCCGTGTTCTTTGGCGATGGCATTCTCGCGCTCCTTCGGTGTTTTATCCGGATACATCTTTAAAAGGTCTTCTGAATCAATGAAATAAATATCATCCGGAAGCTTTTTAACAGCCTGAGGATATTTATACCAAACCTCATGCTCCATATGCTTGATGATACGGAAAATCATCCGTACATAGCCTTCCAGTGTGGTGAAGTTGCGATCTTCCTTGGAAATAACCATTTCCCAGTCCCACTGATCCACATAGCAACTGTGCAGATTATCCAGCTCTTCATCGCGACGAATCGCATTCATATTTGTATACAGACCTTCACCCGGCTTGAAGCCGTAGCGCTTAAGTGCCATACGCTTCCATTTTGCAAGGGAGTGTACTACTTCAATATCTTCATCCGGCCACCATGGTACGTCAAAGCTTACCGGGCGCTCATATCCGTTAAGATTATCATTAAGTCCTGAGCTTTTTGGTACAAAAAGTGGTGCGGAAATTCGGCTTAAATTCATTTCGCGGCCGAATTCTTTCTGAAACGTGTCACGGATATATTTGATTGCATCCTGAGTTTCTCTGACATTAAGTCTAGGATCATAGTCTTTAGGAATAATGAGTCCCATGGTTTGCCTCCTGTGTTTTTT
>AUXO013129696.1_pt1 | contig 10753 bp, 10 predicted proteins | sample 768731 | NCBI WGS metagenome assembly AUXO01 (sample SAMN02715735, study PRJNA202380) | gut metagenome | biome: sheep rumen | host: Ovis aries | place: New Zealand: Palmerston North
TGATAAACAGCACCGGATCTCGTGACTACGCCGCATATTTTTTTCTCACTGAGCTTATCACCACACCCATCCTCTGTCAGAATCTCTGTTACTTCCATCTGCCTTATATGTATATGGGGAGTATTTTGAAGTACGCCTCTCATATATGCGCTGTAGGCAGCCTTGTCCGCCTGAGCCCTTAGCGAATGCACGGCAGGGCCCTTTGAACGGTTCAGCATACGGGACTGGAGAAAGGTATGATCAATAGCCTTTCCCATCTCTCCTCCAAGAGCATCCACCTCACGTACAAGGTGACCCTTTGAACTTCCCCCTATGCTTGGATTGCAGGGCATAAGGGCTATACTTTCCACACTTACGGTAAACAGATATGTCTCGAGTCCAAGCCTTGCACAGGCAAGTGCAGCCTCGCAGCCTGCATGCCCGGCGCCGACCACAACTGCATCTGCATATTTTTCCAGTCTTTTATTATCCATTGCTGTTTCTCCGTCCCTGATGAGGATCACTTACACTACCCAAGATTTTATTTACCCATGCAAAATCTGTCGAAAATCTCGTTTATAAGATCCTCTCCTGCACTCTCTCCTGTTATCTCGCCAAGCGCTTCATAGGCATCCATTAGATCAACTGTCAGAAAATCCTCGGGAAGCCCGGCCAGGAGGCTTTCCTCAACCTTTTTAAGCGACTGCCCGCAGTCTATGAGCTTTTGCTTCTGGCGAATACTGGTGATAACAATTTCATCATTAAAAGAAATCTCGCCTATTGAAAACAGATCTGTAATAGTCTTTTCAAGCTGATCAATTCCGCTCTTTTCTTTGGCCGATATGCTTAGAATTGACGGAACATCAGAGTTGGGAAGCAGCTTTTCCCATATCTTACATATCTCATCTTCAGAGACTTCTCTGTCAAGATCCGCCTTGTTGAGCAGGATTATTGTCTTTTTATCCTTGAGAAGATTCATTATTTCTATATCATTTTCGCCGGGATTTACTGAACTGTCTATCACAAACAAAGCAAGGTCAGCTTCTTTAAGAACTTCCTTTGCCTTATCTACCCCAATCATCTCCACCTCATCCTTTGTTGGACGAATGCCTGCGGTGTCGATGATTTTCAATGTAATTCCCTGCAGGTTTATTATCTCTGTAAGAATGTCTCTTGTTGTCCCCTCAATCTGGGTAACGATAGCCCTTTCTTCTCCCAAAAGGGCATTCATAAGCGAGGATTTGCCGGCATTCGGGCTTCCGATAATAACGGTCTTTATGCCTTCCTGGATCATTCTTCCCTTTTCAGAGGAACAGGCCATGCGGTTTACTTTTTCTATAAGATAAGCCGTTTTTTCCTTTAAATGGCATCTGTATTCATCGTCAAGCTCATAATGCTCAGGGTCATCGAGAGCGGATTCTATCCTTGCTGTTTCATAAAGAATATCCTTCCTTATGGAACTTATCTCTTCATAAACCGACCCTTTGAGAGTATTTAAAGATCCTTTCAGCGCATATTCATTTTTAGATGTAATGATGTCCATTACGGCCTGTGCGCGGGTCAGATCAATTCTTCCGTTCAAAAAAGCCCTTTTAGTAAATTCACCGGGTGATGCCGGACGAACCCCCTGCTTTAACACTGTCTGCATAACCCTTCTCATGGCGTAGATTCCGCCATGACAATTTATTTCTACAGTATCCTCGGCTGTGTATGATCTCGGAGCTCTGAATACTGATACCAGCACCTCATCCACAGGCTGATCTTCGTCATAAATAAACCCGTAATGCATGGTATATCCCGGCACTTTTTCAAGACTGAAATCCGGATTTTTTCCTCTAAAAATAACATCAGCGGTTTTTATGGCTTCAGGTCCGCTGATCCTTATTATTCCTATTCCTGATTCACTTACAGCCGTCGAAATTGCAGCGATAGTATCCGTATCAAACATCTCTATTATTAATCTCTATACTCTATCTCTATAATCAATTTTTACTATTTATCTCTATAATTTATGTTTATTATTTATCTTTAGTATTTTATATCTCTTTATTATCAATGTTTATTTTTATAAAGGCCGAAGCAGTTTTTTCTGCTCCGGCCTTCAGGAACTCAATCAAACTCTTTCTTTTTAAGGGTAACTACAACCTTGCGGAGAGGCTCCTCTCCTTCAGAGTGGGTAGTTACATAAGGATCGCTCTGCAAAGTGGAGTGAATAATTCTTCTTTCATAAGGATTCATCGGCTCAAGGTAGATGCTTCTCCTGGTCTTTTTAACCTTAAAGGCAATATTTCTTGCAAGATTTTCAAGAGTTGCCTTTCTTCTCTCCCTGTAGTTTTCGGTATCAACCTTAACTCTCACATAGGAAGCCTTGCCCTTATTGACAACGAGGCTGGTAAGATACTGAACGGAGTCAAGAGTCTGTCCTCTTTTTCCGATCAGAATTCCCATATCATCGCCTGAGAGGTCAATTGATAAGGTATCATCCTCGAATGACATATCAATATCGACATCAAGTCCCATTGCCTCAAATGTCTTTGTAAGGAAATCTTCGGCCCTCTTCTTTGCCACCTCAGGATCTGCAGGAACTCTGTCTTCGCGTTTTTTCTTCTCCTCAGCCGGAGCAGCATCAGCTTTATCAGGTTTCTGTAAAACTTCTTCTGAAGCTTCAGGATTTTCATCCTTAACAGCCTGTTCTGCGGAAGAAGGCTCTTCCTTCTTTACTTCTGCTTTTTTTTCAGCCTTTTTCTCGGCCTTTACGTTTTTCTTTTCTTCCTTTTCCTGAGCTTTTTCTTTCTTCTTTTCAGATTTGAAAGCTTCTTTCTCTTCTTTTTCTTCAGGCTTATTACTCTTCTCAGCTTTTCGGTTTGCTTTTCTGTCACCGCGGGCGGAAGATTTTTTATTATCCTTATCTTCCTTCATCATTTCCTCGAAAATATCTTCATCTGACATTTTCTTTCTGGCCTCAATGACAGCCTGCTTTGCACCAAATCCAAGAAAACCCTTAGTTTCATGAACAATTACACGATAGTCAAGATTATCAGAGGTTGTACCAAGTTCTATGCAAGCCTCCTGAACAGCATCTTCGACTGTTTTTCCCATAAATTTCGTATAAGCTTCCATTTCCTATCTCTTTCCCCTTACTTCTTCATGTTCTTCTCATTATATTCTTTGACCATCATTGCTTTGGAAGCAAGTGAACCGGGCTTTGCCTTTTTGCCGCTGTCTGTAACTGCGGAAGAATCTACATTTGCGGCCTCCTGCTGAAGCTTTGCCTTTTTCCCGGTATCGTATTTTTTGCTGATTGTAGCATCGATATTTCTTGTTTTAATGTTTGCATTATTTGTCATCTTTTCAGGAGGAAGACCCTGCTTTTCTCTCTTCTTATTGATCTTTTCGAGATTCTGCTTCATCAGCTCGTCCATATCAATTTTATCGATCTTCTTGTTGATGACAATCTGCTGTACGCTTCTTACAACGGCACCGGCAATCCAGTAAATGCCAAGACCTACAGGGAGCGTGAGGCAGAAGAAAGCTGACATGATAGGCATAATATTGTTCATGGTCTTCATGGTATTGGCCATGTTGTCTGCCTGTCCGTCATTCCTGCCGCCGGTCTCCTGCATATTGGTCATCAGCTTGGCATTCACCCACTGGGTAACTGCAGCAAGAAGGGGAATCATAACCGCTCCGATAAGAAGAAGCCATGCGCCGCTCTTAAAAGCGTTGGTGATTATATTCATCGGAGAATCGGCAATATTAAGACCCAGGAATGAATTCATATGATCGATCTTACTCTTTGTATCGGAAATAAGATTCGACATATCCGGGAACTTTTCTGATAAAGCCGTCCAGTTTTCAGGCTTAAACTTATAAAGAACGTCTATTGTTGTCAGCTCTGTCATTTCCTTAAAGGAAACAGCTACTTTTTTTGCAGCTTCCGTAAGATATTCCTGTGCGCCGTCAGCTGAAATAAGGCTTGTGGCCAGCGGCATGAAAGCATTTTTAACCTTATCTACATAAGCGGGTATATTCCAGATAACCCTGTACAGAGCAAAAAGAACAGGCAGCTGTATTATCATCTGAAGACAGCTTCCCATCGGATTTACGCCATATTTTGCGTAGATCGCCTGGGTTTCTTCATTCATCTTCTGCATTGAAACCTGATCATTTTTACCCTTGTATTTTTTCTGCACCGCCTGAATCTCGGGATTCATCTTTGCCGATAGTTTTGAAAACTTCTGCTGCTGAATCGTAAGAGGCGTCATAAGCAGATAAATGACGATTGTAAAAAGTATAATACACAGACCTATGTTATCAAGACCTATAGCGGACTGCGCATTAAATATTACATTCATGATCAATCCAAGCAGTAAAGCAAACCAGCCTATAACAGGTGTACTGCTTTTGGTTAATAACATGCAAAATCCTCCTTAATAATCAACAATTACAATAACGGGTCATAACCCCCTCTGGAAAAGGGGTTGCACCTGATTATTCTCCATACTGCCATGGCAGAGCCCTTAATAGCTCCGTACTTTTCCACAGCCTGAAGTCCATAAGCCGAACAGGACGGTATGTACGGACATTTCGATATCTTAACGGGAGAAATATATCTCTGATAAAGACGTATAAGCTTTATAATAAGGTATTTCATAACACTCTCATAATCCCGTGTCTGGATGACAGATGGAGAAGCGCGCTCTCCAATTCAAAGAAATCACTCTCTTTAGCGCCGGTCCTGGCTATACAAACTATATCCATTCCCCTATCAAATTCATTTTCGTGCAGACGGTAAGCTTCCTTTATCCGCCTTTTTATGCGATGTCTTACAACTGAATTTCCGACTTTTTTACTCACTGATATTCCGATCCTGTTATAATCATTCTGCGTTTTCAGAATATACATCACTATATATCTGTTCGCCAGGGATTTTCCTTTTTGATAAACTAACCGGAAATCATTATTCTTTTGAAGTGTTTTGCTGAACTTCATAATTATATGTTTTTCATCTAAAAAAGAGTTTCGCTAATAATAACGCGAAACTCTGTTCCCTTATCAATTCCTAACACACTCAGGCTGATAATACTTTTCTGCCTTTTGCTCTTCTGGCAGCCAGTACTTTCCTTCCGTTCGCAGTGCTCATTCTCTTTCTGAAGCCATGCACTTTTGCTCTGGATCTCTTTTTGGGCTGAAATGTCATTTTCATGTGCGGCACCCCCCTTTCTTTATCGTCTTATATAAATAAGAAACGATCTTATTCTAATTAAATAAATTTAATTCAATCGCAAGGACATCAGTCCAAGTATAATCATGTTTCCATATTTCGTCAAGATTTTATATTAACCACTTTATCCACATTTTTGTGCATAAGTTGTGGATAACCCTTTCAAGTGATGTTAATACCTTCTTATAATACCAACTTATCAACCACAAACCCTTATTCTGACGCTGTTTCAGCCTGTTTAATACTTATTTTGACTTATCCCCAATTTTATTTTTTTGATGATTTACAGATTTCTACCAACAAAATGTTCCCTTGTAAAAAACAATGATTTCTATTATTATAGGAAACGACTTTAGTTTTTTCCTATAAAAAAACCTATTCAGGAGATTATTAATGGATATCATCAGAGAAAAATGGAATGATATTCTGGACACTGTAAAAGAAGAACACGAGCTTACTGATATTTCCTTCAAGACCTGGCTTGCACCCCTTGAAGTATTTGAGGTTGATGACAAAAAGCATATTGTCACAATTCTTGTTCCTTCAGAACAGATGGGTGTCGATTATATCAATAAGAAATATATGTTCCCTATCAAGGTGGCAATTGCTGAAATCGTTGGAACAGAATACGATATAGAATTTATACTTCCGGACCAGGCCAGCTCCAGAACCCTTAAAGAGTCTGCATCAGAAGCCTCCTACCTTTCAGCGGTAGAGAGGGCTAATTTGATTCCAAAATATACCTTTGATACCTTCGTAGTAGGAAGCAACAACAAGTTTGCCCATGCTGCCGCCCTGGCGGTTGCGGAAACCCCGGGAAAAACCTACAATCCCCTTTTTATTTACGGAGGAGCAGGTCTTGGAAAAACCCATCTGATGCATTCTATCGCAAATTTTATTCTCAAGCAGAATTCATATACGAAGGTTCTGTATGTAACCAGTGAAACCTTTACCAATGAGCTGATCGACGCCATCAGAAAGGGAACCAATAACAACTCCCTTATTTCATCCTTCAGGGAGAAATACCGCAGCGTTGATGTTCTTCTCATCGACGATATACAATTTATAATAGGAAAGGAAGCAACTCAGGAAGAGTTTTTCCACACTTTCAACGCTCTTTATGATAATAAAAAGCAGATCATAATCACAAGCGATAAGCCTCCTAAGGAAATAGAAACCCTTGAAGCCCGGTTAAGATCCAGGTTTGAATGGGGAATTCTCGCAGATATAGGGGCTCCCGATTATGAAACCAGGGTAGCAATCCTTCATAAAAAGGAAGAGAGCGAAGGTCATGTAATTGACCCTAAGGTTATAGAATATATTGCTTCTAATATAAAGTCTAATATACGTGAGCTTGAAGGGGCTTTAAACAAGCTTATTGCCATGCAAAGGCTCGAGCATATTGATATAGATCTTGAGCTGGCTGAAAAAGAGCTGAGGGATATGATAGCCCCGGACCATAAGAGGATAGTGACTCCTCAGCTTATCATTGAAACAGTGGCCGAGCATTATCATATTACGCCTCAGGATATTATAAGCAGCAAAAGAAGCAGCAACATTTCATATCCAAGGCAGATAGCAATGTATCTGTGTAAGTATATGATAGATACCTCAATGACGGACATCGGCCTTTACATGGGAGGAAGAGATCATTCCACAATTATCCACGGCGTCAAGAAGATAGAAGCCGAGGTAGAGGACTCTGAAATCCTCCGGAACACCATCGATATCATAAAGAAGAAGGTTAATCCGGGCTGACGTATTTTTTATCCATAATTTTCTACAGGCAAAAATCAAGGTATCAACTTACTTTTACATGTTAAAAAGCGTTGATACAGGAAGGTTCATAAGGGTTATCCACAAATCCACAGCCCTTAATGATAATAAGGTTAAATTATTTTTATTTATAAGGCTGATACGATGCCGGCCCTGCGGCTGATTGATAATCCGGGAAGGAATGGTTAATAAATGAAAATTGTTTGTGATAAAAACGAACTTATAAAATCGATAAGCATAGTATCAAAGGCAGTGCCGGTGCGCACAACAATGAATATTCTTCAGTGTATTCTTATAGACGCCCAGTCGGGGACTATCCGTCTTACGGCAAATGATATGGAGCTTGCCATTGAAACAGTTCTGGAAGGAACCGTTGAAAAAAAAGGTATAGCAGCCATAGATGCGAAGATGCTTTCCGAGATTGTCAGAAAGCTTCCCCAGGGAGATGTTATCATCGAAACAGATGAAAACATGAATGTTGTTATAACCTGCCAGAAGGCTTTCATAAGAATTGAAGGCAAGGAAGGGGATGATTTCCCGGGCATTCCCATAATCGAAAAGAATTATTCATTCGTTATTTCCCAGTTTACCCTGAGGGAGATTATAAGGCAGACGATTTTCTCAATTTCCCAGAATGATACAAATCCCATCATGACAGGTGAACTGTTTGAATGCAGCGGAAGCGTTTTCAGAGTCATCTCTCTGGATGGACACAGAATTTCAATGCGCTATACAAATCTGAAGGAGGATGCATCTTCCTTTAAGGTGATAGTTCCCGGAAAAACCCTGAATGAAATATCAAAGCTTCTTTCAGGAGAGATGGATGATCTTGTAAATATCCATGTTTCAAGAGACCATATTATGTTTGAGCTTGAAAATACAGTCATAGTTTCCAGGCTTATTGAAGGGAATTATTTCAGAGTTGACCAGATGATTCCTACCGATTTCCAGACGAAGGTCAAGGTTAACCGCAGGGAGCTTATAGAAAGTGTTGAAAGATCAATCCTTTTTGTGAATGAAGAGGATAAAAAGCCCATCGTAATGGATATACATGATCAGGGCATGGATCTTTCTATACGTTCCCAGAAGGGTTCCTATGATGACAGCATTCCATCCGTGAATGAAGGAAAGGATCTTAAGATAGGCTTTAATCCGAAGCTTCTGATAGATTTCTTAAGAGCAATAGATGACGAAACAGTTGATTTTTATTTTGTAAATTCAAAGGCTCCCTGCGTTATCAGGGATGAGGATAATACCTATACCTACCTCCTTCTGCCGGTAAATATTCTGTAAAAATGAGGGTTTATTGATGGAGACAGTTAAGCTTCGCGATGAATATATAAAGCTTGGACAGGCGCTTAAGGCGGCCGGAGTTGCCGACACCGGCGTTATGGCCAAGGAGATGATTCTTGATGGATTAGTTCAGGTTAATAAAGAAACGGAGTATCGCCGCGGGAGAAAGCTTTACAGTGGAGATGAAGTTATTGCAGACGGCCGGGTGATACGGATTGAAGGATGAAGATAAGACATCTTGAACTTGAAAATTTCAGAAACTATGAGAGATTATCGCTGGATCTTCATGAGGGTATAAATCTTTTCTACGGTGACAATGCACAGGGAAAGACCAATATTCTTGAAGCTGTCTATCTTTGCGGAACCACGAAATCCCACAGAGGGTCCAGAGAAAAGGAAATGATACGTTTCGGGCAGGAATCTTCACGTATCTGCATGGATATAGACAGGGACAGCACCTCTGTGCGTATAGACATGAATCTGTACAAGAACAGAAAAAAGTCTGTTTTTATAAACCAGCTTCCGGTAAAAAAAGCGGCAAGGCTTCTTGAAATGGGGCATTATGTTTTCTTTTCTCCCGAGGATCTTAAGATAGTTAAAAACGGACCGGCCGAGAGAAGAAGATTTATGGATCTTGAGATATGCCAGCTTAAGAGCTCGTACATTCATGATCTTGCCAGCTACAATCACCTTCTTGCCCAGAGGTCATCGCTTTTAAGAGAGTGTGAATTTAAAAGAGAGCTTCTGGAAACTCTTCCTGTATGGGATGACCAGCTTATAAAGTATGGGATAAGAGTGATAAATGAAAGAGAAGTTTTTATCGAAGAGCTTAATAAGGTTATAAAGCCCATACATGAACAGATTACAGGCAAAAGAGAAGAAATTGAAATAAAATATGAGAAAAATGTGAGCTCTGAGGAATTTGAAAAAAAGCTGAGCGAAAGCAGGGAAAAGGATATAAAATATAAGGGTACCTCATACGGTCCCCACAGAGATGACCTGATGATAGCCAGCAATAATAATGATCTCAGAAAATATGGTTCACAGGGACAGCAAAGAACTGCAGCTCTTTCATTAAAGCTTGCTGAAATAAATATGGTAAAGGCCAGGAGCCAGCTGAGGCCTGTTCTTTTGCTTGATGATGTTCTTTCAGAGCTTGATTTTGGCAGACAGCAGTATCTTTTAAATAATATAAATGATATACAGACCCTTGTTACCTGCACGGGAATGGATAGTTTCGAGAAGGCAGGTTTTCATGTAGATCGCTCCTTCTGCGTTTCGGAAGGTAAAATTATAAAAATAAACGGAGGCTTGAATGGCTGAAAAATACGGTGCAGACCAGATACAGATACTTGAAGGACTGGAGGCTGTAAGAAAGCGTCCCGGAATGTATATAGGCAGTACCTCTGCAAGAGGTCTTCATCATCTTGTTTATGAGATAGTTGATAACTCAGTTGATGAGGCACTTGCAGGCTATTGCTCTGAAATAACGGTTACTTTAAATGCCGATAATTCTGTAACGGTTACTGATGATGGAAGAGGAATACCTGTAGGCATTAATGCCAAGGCAGGAGTTCCGGCAGTTGAAGTTGTTTTTACAAAGCTTCACGCAGGCGGCAAGTTCGGAGGAGGCGGATACAAGGTATCCGGCGGGCTTCATGGAGTTGGCGCTTCTGTTGTAAATGCTCTTTCAAGATGGCTTGAGGTTGAGGTTTATTCCCAGGGAAAAATCTATAAGCAGCGTTATGAGAGAGGAAATGTAATGTATAAGCTTGAGATCGCAGGAAACTGTGATCCGAGGCTTACAGGTACAAGCGTAACATTCCTTCCTGATGATGAAATATTTGAAGAGACCGTATTTGATTATGCAACCCTGAAGGAAAGACTCAGGGAGACAGCCTTCCTTACAAAAAATCTGAAGATAAATCTGATAGATGCCAGGGAGGGGAAGGAAGGAAAGCATCATACTTTCCACTATGAAGGCGGAATAAAGGAATTTGTAGCATATCTTAATACGGGAAAAACACCGCTCTACGAAGACATCATTTACTGCGAGGGCGAAAAGGACGGAGTTTATGTTGAAACTGCAATCCAGCATAACGACGGGTTCTCGGAAGGATGCTACAGCTTTGTAAATAATATTACAACTCCCGAGGGAGGAACTCATCTTACAGGCTTTAGAAATGCTCTTACAAAAACCTTTAATGAGTATGCAAGGAACAACAAGCTTCTGAAGGATTCCGAACAGAACCTTTCAGGTGAGGATATCCGCGAGGGAATGACGGCGGTAGTAAGTATAAAAATAGGTGAGCCGCAGTTTGAAGGACAGACTAAGCAGAAGCTTGGAAACAGTGAGGCAAAGGCAGCTGTCGACAATGTGGTGAGCAGCGCGCTTGAGCTGTTTCTTGAGCAGCATCCCCAGGTTGCCAAAACAATCCTTGAAAAATCAATTCTCGCCCAGAGAGCAAGAGAAGCTGCCAG
>AUXO014396760.1_pt1 | contig 10753 bp, 7 predicted proteins | sample 768731 | NCBI WGS metagenome assembly AUXO01 (sample SAMN02715735, study PRJNA202380) | gut metagenome | biome: sheep rumen | host: Ovis aries | place: New Zealand: Palmerston North
GTACAATTAAATTATAGCATAGTGTATGCCATTTGTCAAGTGTTTTTCAATAAAAAATAAGCCAAAATTTCAGCTTTAAATTGCTGAAATTTTGGCTGTTTTGACTATAATTTATCCTACCAGACCAGAACGCTCAATACCTTCTGTGAAGTATTTCTGTAAGAAAGTATACATCACGAGCAGAGGGAACACCGCCAGCAGACAAGCCGCCTCCATCCAGAGGATTTGTTCACGGGCAGAAACCTGCATATTGGGGTCACCGAACAATTCAATTGCAAGCTGAGAATTGAGGTTTTTCAGCATCAGTGCAACAGTGGAATTGTTAGTAAAGAACGTGGAAGAAACATAATAATCATTCCAGTACCAAACCACCGAGAACAGGAACACGGTCAGGAAAGAAGAAGACGCATTCGGAATCATCACTTGAATAAACGTCCTGAATGGACCGCATCCGTCCAGATAAGCAGCGTCCTCCAATTCTTTAGGCAAGCCCTTGAAGAACTGCCGGAAAATGAAAATCATAAGTCCCGCACGAATTCCGTTTGCCATGAGTGCAGGCAGATACATTGTCAAGGGAGTGTCAATCAGATTAAATGCACGTCCGAGGGGTTCGCTGATTTTTTCCATAATGGGCTGAATGCCGAGACAATAGCGAAATTCCATGTATTGAGGAATTGCAATAATCTGTGATGGTACAAGAATTTGCATAAGTACCAGCCCGAACAGCAAATTTTTCCCCTTGAATCTGAATCTTGCGAAGCCGTAGCCAGTCACCGCACAAGTCACGACCTGCACCAAGGAACAGCCGATATTGAGAAATAGTGTATTAAAGAAAGTGTTGGTAAAGTCCATAGCCCCCCAAGTCTGCTGTAAGATTTTGAGGGTAAAATGTCGGGGAATCCACATAACAGTGGGGTCGTTCATATCTTCCTGCGCACGGAAAGCACAGCTAATCATATAAATCAGCGGATACAAGATAATGAAGCACAGCCCGAACAGAATGAAAAATCTTGCAACAGGCCAGACTTTATCCATAGCCTCTTTGCGGTGCAGATAGCGGATTTCCTCTTCGTTCATACTCTGCATACGGATTTTGCGGATTTCTTTTTTGGAGAGACCATTCCCGACAACGTGTTCTGTTTCGTTGGAAATCTCTTTTTTTTCTTTTGCCATGAATGCTCCTCCTTAATCTACTTCGTAGTAAATGAACTTGTTCATAATGAACGTAATCAGCCCGACAGCCACAAGCACAATGATGAAATACACCCAAGCCATTGCCGCCGCATAGCCATACTGCCAGTCTTTCTGCATATCGAGTACACGCCCCATAACGAGGTTATCAGGTGAAGTGAAACTATCGATAACAGTAAAAATGAGACAAGCAAGAATCATAGGGCTGACATAGGGGAGCGTAATTTTCCAGAAATATTCCCAAGCGGTTGCACCCTCCATTTGAGCTGCTTCTTTGGCAGAAAACGGAATATTCTGTAAAGCCGCTAGGAAAATGAGAATCTGAATACCAGCATTCCAGACGATACCGAAAATATTATTAGAAACGGTTTCAATCATGGTCTGCATTTTGTCGCTCAGACCATAAATTCCGATAAACTGGAATAATTCGCCCATGAGGTCAGTGGAAAACATCGTTGAAAACTGTCCGGCACTGCTTGCACCCGATTTCGAAATATCGCCGTTGATGATGCTATACACAGGACCAGTTGCAATGATAACCGGCAGGAAAAAAACGGCTCTTGCAAAGGCTCTGCCCTTGAATTTCTGATTCAGAATAACCGCAATGAACAGCGAAAATATCAGAATCAACGGAGTTTTCCAAAGCGTTTCTATGAGAACGCTCACCAGATATTTACTATAATTCTGGTCACCTGTGAATACATAAATATAATTATCCAGACCGACCCATGTACCTTGCATACCGCCTTTTTCGGGCTTGACGGTCATAAATGAGTACATGAGGGAATTCAGAAGCGGATACACGAACCAGATGAGTGTACCGACCAGCCACAAAGCAATAAAGCCATAGCCATACAGCCCCTTGCGTTTTTCATAGGGCATTTTAACAATTTTCTTTTCTTTCGCCATGTCTGAACTCACTCCCCTTTCTCGTCATCCGCCAGCGAATAATCTTTTCCGCCGACAGTGATAGTTTTTTTCGCATAATCAACTTTCACCTGTGTGCCGTCCTCGTAGACAGTAACTGAAATATCACCATTCCGCACATAATCCGTAATGACTTTATCACTGACAGAGGAAAGCACCTCTTTTGCAATCTGATATTCTTCAGATGCAGTATCCACCCAAAAAAGATAGTGTGAATAGAAATATTTATCAAGGTCAGTGTCTTTAAGGTCGCTTGCCTCGGCATAAATCATATCATAAGCCGGATTACAGCCAGTAGCGACAGAGGTCAGAAATGCCTGTGTACTGTCCGCACTTCCATTGATAGCCGTACCGGAATACGGAATCACCCCATGCATAACGAGTTGATAGAAAGGAATATCTTCGTCGAACACATCAAAACCGCTGGACTGTAACGGAACATCTGAAATTTTATCAGCATAAGGGAACGCATACGAAGCGCAGGAATCTGCCAGAATGGAAAGCCCAGCATTATTGATGGTTTGATAGTTGCTTTGCAGTGTTTCTTTGGTGTCGTCACGTCCCATATTTTGTTTACCGTAGTCGCCCCACAAAGTAGAAGTCATTTCACCGAGGGAAACGCCGGAAATTCCTTTTTTGGAATACTGTGAGGAAAGTTTGTTATAGACTTCTGTAAACGTAGCAGGCGACAAGAGGGAAACTGTTTTCTTTGTCGTATCCTGAACACCATAAGAAAGATTATAGGTCATCTGTCTGGAATAGGCATTAGAAATTCTGATAGTCGTATCTGAAAAACTGTAATAGCCGTTTCCATTTTTGAAGACCTTGTTATTGACAGAGGGGTAAAAGTCGAAATTTTTGTCATTAAGATAGCTGGTTAATTTTTTGAAATCGCTGTTTCCGCCGAGGGCATTAGAAGGTTTCGCCTTGTTATCAACCTTACCGGAAATCCCTTCATCTGTCCAGTTATTGTAAATGACAGACATATCACTGACACCGGAATCCACAAGACCGCTAATAATTTTCTGAGCCTCTGAAAAGCTTGTCATAGAAGTTTTCATAGTGATAGGAATACCCAGAACCGAACGTGATTTCATAGTACCGCCGTAGAGGTCAAGAAACATCTGTGTTTGATTCGCCTGTGCTTTTTTAGACACACCGCCATCCGTGAGGAGGTAATTTCTGTAAGTTTCAGCGATATTCATATAACTAGCATCTTCATCAGCAATGGGATAATAACGGAGTTTGATTTCCTTTGTCTTGATAGCACCGTCTTCAAATACAGTCAGATTTCCATAATCGCCAGCCATTGCATATGTATCTGAGCCACGGAGCTGGAAATTAAAGCTACAAATATTGAAACTGCTGAGAGATTGACCGCTCACACTAGCGTTGAGAGTAGCATTTCCGTCGCCTTTTTCAATAATGACCGCCATTGCATTGCCGTCCTTGACAATGCCATACACAGGCATATAGACCTCTTCTGTCACAGCAGGTTTTGTATTTGGGACATTAGTAATATCACGCCCATAGACTTTAGAGGTATAGCTTTTTGTGGCATCCTTGCCATTATTGAACCGAATCAATGCACCGCTTCCGTCAGGAATGACGAAATAGCCGTTTTCGGTTGCAGTCCCTGCGCCGAATGCGCCCATGATGGTTAATTGAGTAGCCACAATGCCTTTATCTGTCATAGTTTCTTTAATATCAGCACAGTTGACGCTTGCAGACAAATAATCCTCTTCGAGGGTGTACGAAATGGGAATAGTAACACCGCATTTGCTGAACTCATAAGTAATCAGCAAGCCGTTTTCAATTTCTTTCGCTGTCACCTCAGCAGCATTTCTGGAACGGAGATTTGTGATACCACGTGTCGAACTGTCGCCATAAGTGAGAACAGCAGAGGACTGCAAATCAGTGACAAGCAATTTTGTTGCCCTTGTGTCACGGCTTGCATTGAGAGGAGAAGACCACCAAGTATAATTATTTTCCTTGTTTTCAATACCAATCAAACAAGTATCTTCATCGAAATACATTTTCATTTTGTCATTTTCAGCAACTTGTCTGACACAAACTTCCACTTCGTCTTTATCGGCATTCAGAACAGCCCATTGCATTTCGTCCTCTGTCTTGTAAAGAGTTTTTGCATCACTTTCAAAGACATTCTGCATGGTAGCCCGAACGGACTTATAATCTGTTGCATAAAGTTCAAGGGTTTGCTGGTCTTTCGTAAGGAATAAATATTCACTGTCGATAGTAGAAACACGGTAGCGAATTTTGAGGACTTTGGTATTATCCGCATTCAGGAACACCAGAAACCGCCCTGCCTCGCTGAACCAAATAGTTTGTTCCTTATCGTGTTCGATTTCTTCCAGTTCTGCAACCAATTTTCCGGTAGCAGAATCAATCATAGCCAATTCTACGTGTTTGAGGTGTTTTTGAATATCCTTAATCTGGTCTTTGGCTTCGTCCTCATCCTTGACGGTTTTGTTGATGCCCTCTTCAATGCGGTCTTTGTAATCGTCGGGCTGGATGTAAATTTTAAAATCATCCTCTTCACCCACAAAGTCATAATAAGCCTCCACCTCATCAGGAGAAGACATAAATTCCTCTTCCTCTTCTTCAACCACATTGACTTCTTCGGAGGAGGACTCTTCCTCAGAATTTTCCTGAGAATCTTCTTCAACGGCTTCATCTGCTACAGCTTCTTCCTCGTCAGCAATGACAACTGAACCCATTCCGGAGAATATCATTGCCCCCGACAACAGCAGGGCAAGTATTTTTTTCATTTTTGTAATACGCATTTCTTCACCGCCTTACACTTTGAAACGATAAGCCAGTTCTGTATAAATGGAATAAATAAATACATACACCTGCTGGAACAGCGACAACAGCAAAACCAGCAGAAACAGCATTATCAGCATGGCTACAATCGTGAGCATAATTGCAAAAATGGTCTTCAGGAATGAATATTGATGCACGGACTTAATCGCCGAAAATACCAGCACCACACTCCACAAAAGCCCGATAACGGAAACAGCTTCTATGAATACAGATTCATCCCGTATCAGAAAATGAGAAAGGAATACTTCAATATAAAGGCTTGCCACGTAAGGAATCAACGCATAAGCACTGTAAATGAAAATATTTTTGACACGTCCCTCACCGTCAAGCAGTGTACAAATAGACCAGTTCCCGACGACCCACGTCAGGAATAATATCACCGTCTGCACAATGAAAGGAATCACATTGAACATTTTGTCAGATGTTGCATGAAACTGAAACCCATACAACCGCTTTTCAAAAATGGAAGCTACGAACCAGAGCAGGATAATCACACAGGAAATTTTCATAGAACCTGCTTTTTTCCAGCGCATATCTTCAAAACCTTCCATAGGGTGAGTAATCGCATGTTTCACCCATTCACGGTCAGTTAAATCCATCATAGCGCATTATTCCTCCTCTCTGATTGGTGTTGCATGAGTCAAATCATACTCAGCATTTGGCTTGTAATGTTTTTTGAGGTATGCCCTCAAAGCAAAAATTCCAATAATTAACAGAATGACAATAATCGTGATAGCAGTCATATGTTCATTCAGAAATTCCGTCCGATAGCCTTCGAACGCCCTGTTATAGCGGTAAGGAGAATCAGCAAGCTTTGCATATTTCATAGAGCCTTCATAATTGCCCTGAACGAGATATGCAGCCGAAATTCCGAGAAATGCACGGCGATAGTTTCCGTCATACTGGAGCACCTCAAACCAAGGGTCAAGGGCTTCTTCATAGTAACCACCATTATATAAAACGGTTGCTTTATGAACAGTCGCTCCGAAATCAGTTTCTTCGAAAATGGTGACAGTATTTTTTCTGGTATCAAGAACGAGAATTTCATTCCCCAGCGATTCCAAAGCAGTGACTTCAGTAAAACCGCCTAACTGGTCAGCAGACGAGCCAAAAATGAATAACAGATTTCCTTCTTCGTCATATTGAAAAACCCTGCCGGAAGTCAAATCCAGACAGTTAATATTCCCATCATCCGAAATTTCAATATCACAAATCATAGATTGATAATTTTTATTAGTATTAGTATCATAGACAGATTGAATATCACCCCATGAAGTTTCGAGACTGGAAAAGAGGTTTGTACCAGCCGGATTCAATTTCTTGACAGTATCTTTCTTTTGTGAGGTAGACTGTGTACAAGTATAAATGAAACCTTCATCATCGAGGTCAAAGCTGGTAATACCAGAAGGAACAGTTCTTGATTGACGAGAGCGCATTTCTTCAGTGGAAATCAATTTCCAGAAATAATTTGCAATGACCTGAGAAGTTGCTTCCACGGTATTCGCACCATAATACCCCACAAATTCGCCCTCATTGTTGAACATTGCCGCACCAGTGGTAATATTGCCGAGTACAATATAAACATTTCCCGCTTTGTCAGCAAGAACTTTCTGAGGTAAGAAAGTCAGCTCCTGAGAAAATAATTCCGTCGTAGGCTTTTTAATTTCCATTGTGACATTGCAATCATAATCGCAGACAAGCACACGAGAATTATTATAATCAGCAATATAAACCAAATCTGTTTCAGGCGAAACATAAACCCCTTCGGGCGATTTCAGCGTAGTAGTTGAGCCGTCGGACATGGTAAATTCTTCCATGACCATAACCGCCTCTGTCATTTCGGAATTAGTGACAACAATTCTGTTATTTTTAGTGTCCACAATAAAGAACTGGTCATAGGCATCACGGAAAATGTCGGAAGGTTCGGAAAAATCGCCCACCCCCAAATCTTCACCGCTCACAGAGCGGGTCGCCATATATCCAGCCTGTGAGGGAATTGCTTCTTCCCAGCGGTCATAGTTATAAACGTCATAATGTTCATCTGCCTTTGCAGTGAGATTGACAGCAGAGACAGCAGACATGACCGCAGTTATCACAATCGGGAGAATTTTTTTCAGAGAATGTTTCATAATCTCCCCCCCTTAATCCTTGATACCAGAATGAGCCATTGTTTCAATGACATTCTTCTGTGCAAACATGAAAATGACAATCGGCGGAACAAGCATGAAGACCGCCGCCGCCATAGCAACACCTGCACGAGCCAGACCGGAACTAGCAGCCTGCTGAACGACAGTAGGCAACGTTTTGAGGGATTCTTTATAAACCAGTGTACCGCCCTGAATATTCCAAGCTGCTTGGAAAGCGAAAATAATCATAGTCATCAAAGCAGGTTTCTGGTTGGGCATGACAATTTTCCAGCAGATAGTAAACATATTTGCACCGTCAACCTTTGCGGCTTCAATCATGGCATCTGGTACAGTTGTCATAGATTGGCGCATTAAAAATAAGCACATCGGAGAAGCGACAGACGGCAATATCAAAGCCCAATAGGTGTTAATCATATGTAATCTAGCCATGACAATATATTGCATGATATAGATAACATTGGACTGATACAGCAGAGAGGTGACAATGATTTTATTCATGACCTCTCCCCCCGGAATACGGCATTTTGCCAGAACAAACGCCGCCATAGATGCAAATACGCATTGTGCCACGGTAACGCATACCGTTACAAACACGGAATTGAATACATATCTTGAAAAAGGCACCCACATATCAGAAAGTGTCTGAAACATATCACGGAAATTGTCAAGTGTGGGGTCAACAACGTAAAGTTTCGGAGGAAAGACGAACAATTCATGCACAGGCTTGATAGACATGATAATTGCCAGATAAATCGGAAGAGCCATAAACAAGCCCAATATCAGCAAAAATGCGAAAATTGCAATTGTACCGCCTAACCTGTTTCCGACGACTTTGTTAGAGCCTTTCACCTTATCAATATTACTTGCCATTTGGAAAAGCCCCCCTTTAATCCATGAAATTACTCAGCAGTTTCCCGATGAGTTTGTTACATACCAGCATAGCGATAAATAGCACCATACAGATAGCGGAAGCGTAGCCCATTTCATAACGAACCCAGCCATAATCATAGGCGTGTGTCATGATGGTATGTGCCTTGTAATCCGTAGAGGGGAAACCAACCAGCGATTGAGCAACCGTGCCAGCCGTAAAGGAGCTGACAATCTGCATGACCGCCGCAAACATCAACTGCGGTCCCATTGACGGAATTGTAATATAAATCAACTCTTGCCAGCGGTTCTTGATACCCTCAATAGCACCAGCCTCATATTGACTGCGGTCAATGTTCTGGAATCCGGCACGAAGAGCCAAGAATCCAGCACCCAGCGAAATCCAGAGCTGAACCACGATAACAACACCCAATACATAACTGCTGTCTGTCAGCCACTGCACCGGAGAAGTCACTAATCCAAGATTCAGCAGGACAGAATTCAGATAGCCGTAAGAATCGCCGGAGAAAATCAACTGCCATACAGTATAGACATTCGCCATTGACGGAGCATAGAAAATCAATGTAAAGATGGTTTTCAGTTTCGGATGCAGTTCATTGATGAGCCATGCCAGCATAAAGCAAAGCACATAACTCAAAGGACCTGTAAACAGCGCAAAAACCAGCGTGACACGGATGGACTGAATGAAAATACTGTCATTCAGGAATAACGTCGTATAATTGGACAAACCGACAAATTTCGGGAGCTGTACCATATCGAAATCAGTAAAACCCATAGGTAACGACATCACAACAGGAATAATGGTAAAAATCAAAAATACCAGCATAAAAGGCAGAAGCATAAAATAGCATTCCTTATTCTGTTTCACCTGTAACCATAATAACCGTCGTTCCTCTTCTTTGGAACGTTTACCAATTTGTTCTTGTTCCAACAAATGAAACCCCTCCTTTATGTAATTTTTTCACAATCATGAATTATCCTCCGCAGTAGAAAGCCCAAGATTTTCACGTTTTCTGGTAATTTCGGTATTGATATCACGATTATACCAAAGGAGCGTATCACGGGGATTTTCATGGTTATTGACAGTTTCACGGAATGCATTCATGATATTTCTGGTAACAGCATAGGAAGCTGGAATAATGGGAATTTCCTTTAATTCCTCTTGCGCCGTCAACAAGGTTTGCTGTTCCTGTTTTGACCAGGCGAGCTGTTGAAGAGCTTCGGTATTAGCAGTGGTATAACGTCCGAGCTGACCAAGAAGACCTTCAATCTGAGTGCCATATTCCGCCTGAACTTCTGCGGACGTGAACCATTTAAGGAATTTCCAAGCCCCCTCAATGTCCTTGCACTTGTTAAAGATGACCGCACCGGAGGAAGTAGAATTGACCGCATGAGAAACAGAGCCGTCATCCTGAACAGTTCCGGGGATTTCAGTAAAGCCCCACAGCCCCTTAATTTCAGGAGATGCAACTGTCAATTGGTTATAGAAACTATAGTCAGCAATAACAATAGGATATTCACCAGTACGGAAACGAGAGAAACCGTCATAAGATTGCTCAAAGCCGTACTTAGTGTACAAATCCGTCCATTTTTCGAAAGCCTTGACAGCAATAATATCGTCAAAATTAGTTTTAGTCTGGTTTTTGTTGTAATAATTCAAGCCATTTTGAAGCATGAGCGTTGCAAAAGTATGCCCTGATTCAGTAGCAGCAGAAATGGTGGCATTGACACCGGACACAACCGGAAGGACAAGCCCGATATACATATAATTTCTCTGCAAAGCAGGAAGCATATCAATGACATCATCCCAAGTATCAGGAGGCGCAGTAAAGCCCATTTCCGAAAGAATATCTTTCCGGTAGAACATCATCGCCCAGCTCTGACTTAACGGCAAGCCATAACTTCCGTTCTCATACTGATAAGGAACAGTGGCATTTTGCTGAAAACGGTTAGTAACTTCATCATAGTCAGGGAACTGTTTCAAATCCACAAGCAGACCTCTTGCAGCGAGGTTGACAGGGAATTCACCGCCGAGGAACAACGCAACATCAGGACCTTTTCCGGCAAGAGTTGCTTCAACGACACCGCCCACAACCAGATTGACAGCAATAGGAATATTGTACTGTGTAGAAAATTCTGATTCCACAAGAGATTTCACAACCATAGCTTGGTCACGTCCCAGAGAAACCCACACATTGATAGCATCCTCACCAGCATCATCTGACAAATTGGTATAATCCTCAAAGAAAGAGCTTGTGAAGCGTTTCCAGCCGAAATTAAACGATTTAAAAGCATTCCGCTTGACGGAGCTGAATTTCTGGTCTGGAGAAGCGATTTCAATATAATCAACTTCGAGGGGCTGACCTCTGTAATCAATCATCCATGAAGACAAAGCGGTGATATTATCTTTGATTTGTGACAAATAATCTGGAATTCTGAGCGGCTTTTCAATACAGCTGTCTAAGACAAGATACATTCTTTCGAGAGAAGCCGCCTCTGAACCCTCTGAACCAGCCATAGTTTCAATATCCCCCTGAATGCGTTTCAGGTCATCCGAAAGCCGTTTGAAATTTTCGACCAAATCCGGAATTTTTTCATGTACATAATAATCGGTATACTGGTCAGGAGAAGGACCTGTAATCATGAGGATTTTCCGGTAATAAGTGTTAATATCCAACACAGCGGCATCCAATACACGCATAGATTCGCCGATTTCCCCCGGCATAACTTCCATTGTGATAGTATGGTCTGTTCCG
>AUXO017664534.1_pt1 | contig 10753 bp, 10 predicted proteins | sample 768731 | NCBI WGS metagenome assembly AUXO01 (sample SAMN02715735, study PRJNA202380) | gut metagenome | biome: sheep rumen | host: Ovis aries | place: New Zealand: Palmerston North
AGCCCTCCTCGCTTGCGAGGTTCTTTCTGTGATTTCCTTTATTTCTGCGGGACATTTGAAGCCCTCCTCGCCTGCGAGGCTATTTCCGTGCTTTCTGTGTTTTCTGTGTGCCTATACCAGGTACCCCCCAAAGACCAGATATGCGATGATCAACAACGCGATAATCTCTAATGCTAAAAGGCCATAGGCCATGACATGTCTACGATTCATATTATTTTGATGTAAATTAAATAGTAATAGCTCTTTCTGTCCTAATGCACCTTAGTCATTAAGAATTGTTTTCAGCCAACTACGAAGTGAATATTTCTGATAAATACTTTCTTCAATAGGCTTATAAGGACAATTAAAGAAAGGTGCATCATAATCAAACGCCCCCTCATAAACATAAATGTTTTCAGGTCTATAAAAATCATACGTTTTGATATCGGAATTTGTAGTGATTAATTTTTTGTTTGCCCCTAAAGCTTCAATTGCTCTAATTGTAAGACCTGTCTGTCCTGATTGTGGTGAATCTAATATACATTTAGACTCTCTATATATTTTATCATATTCATTAAATGATAAAGGCTCAAAATGGAACTCATTATACCTAGCATGCCTCAATTCTTTATTCGCTACCTTTCTGTAAAAATACACAATTCTTGATGGATAATAATAGTAAATGAATTGGCTCGAATAAGCCATCTTAAGTTGTTGTGTCATTTTCTTGACAAACATATATTTTTGAGGATGGGCTGTTCCAATAAAACTAAAATCATATTGAAATGATGTTTTTGCCGTTTTACCAATATTCTCAAATCTTCTCACAAAAAATAAAGGTAAGAAAACTAAATTTTCATGTGTACTTACATCTATTTTATCAAAAGAGAAACACTTATCAAAATATTTCTCCATTTTCTCGATATAAGGGAAATTCTTAAGTGAATCCCATTGATAAAGTACAAACTTTGCAGAAGGCTGAAGCTTCCTAATTTCTTTTATCATTGTCTCATTTAGTGAAAGAGACTGCCCCGAAATCAAGAATACAACATCATATTGATTCGCCTTAATCGTATTCTTTATCTTATGGAAATACTCCTTAATATAATAGTGAATAACGGTAGGTTTTATCCTTATGACTGCCTTTATCCATGGATTGGTGCTTGGCCTATCGTCATACCAATCAACAGAGTGCCCCATTGCTTCCAACTCCTCTATTATCATTTTATGATAATTAAAAAAATTGGGAGAGATCAAAAGAATTTTCATATTTGTTTTTCTCTTTTTAGAATATCATTAATTATGGAATGTTCACGGGGAGAATCGTATGGTGTATTGAGGATGACATACATACCAATAACTTCTTTACAGCAATCTTCAGAAAGCCGAGTTTTCTCTTTTCTAGAATTGTTACTTGTTACCATATATCTTTGTGGACGACATATCAAGTCTGCCATATCATAGCCCCTCTCTATTAATTTCAAGGCGACATTGAAGTCAACGAAGCCGTATCCTTCTGTATAAGATACATTTTTCATAATGCCTTTATCCAGACTTTTGTTTTAAAATCATATTTTTTTATCACTTTAGCAGGGGAGCCAACAGCAATACTATATGGCGGAATGGATTTTGTTACAACGCTATTTGCTCCAATTACAGACCCTTTGCCAATAGTAACTCCTGGTAATATGCTAACATACTCCCCAATCCATACATTATCCTCTATAGAAACATTCTCTATCAAATACTCTCTTTTTATTGGAGGGGTTTCCGGATCAGAAGACTTCTCTCCTTGATAATAACCATGCTGACAATCTGATATGTATATGTGGCTTGCCATTAAAACATTATCACCAATTTTGACAGAGCCCAAAGCTGTTATGTGAACATAATCATTAATTATAACATCATGTCCAAAAATCAGTTTCTTTTCTTCATTCGGTTTCATCAAATGAGGATAGACTTCGAACCGACAGCCTTTCCCAATTGTCAAATTCTCGCCTAAATCAATATATTTCCTTCCTCTGACGTCTATAGGATATCTAATAATACGAGTACTTGGATATGACATTCTCGACCTTATATAACAATATACAACATAAAAAAAATCTGATAGTGTATATATTTTTGTCCACATAATAACATTATTTTATTTCATTGCTTGCTTATACACACCAATAGTTTGTCTATAAGTATTATCCCAACTGAACCGCAGTGAATTCACAAGTCCTTGATCAACTATTTTTTTCCTAAAACTTGCATCATCTAATGATCTTATGGCTTGACAAACAGATTCTGAAGAAATCTCTTTTAAACAAAGATCTGTATTCCCTGCTACCTCAGGAATAGATGATGATTTAAAACAGATAACAGGGACCCCTGCTTTTTGTGCTTCAACAATAGGAATACCAAAACCTTCGTATAAAGAAGGATAAATCAGACAACACGACCTATTATAAATTTCATTAAGATTCGCATTACTCACACCTCTTCTCAATTGATATTTATTTTTACCTAATTTTTCATCCAAATAGTCTACTTCAGATTGAATTAAAGGTTCTCCGCCTATCATTAAAAGTGGCCTTTTCAGAAATGCACTAGCATCAACAGCAACTTTGAAATTTTTATATGGATCTCTTCTCATTCCAATATATAGAAGATATTCCCCTGTCTGAAAAGGGAGATCCAAACAATATTCGGAAGGCGTTAAGGGCATATAATCCTCGCTTACTCCATTATAAACCACGTGAACTCTATCTTCATCCACATCTGGTAGAAAATGAAGCAAATCTCTTTTCGTACTTTCAGATATACATATAACTTGATTCGAATGTCTGATTGCATAGCTTTTCTGTGCAGAATGTATAGTCCTCCTTAAACCATGCACATAGTATTCGTATACAAAATCGTGTACAGTGGTAACATTTCTCGCATACTTACATCTATCTATTCTATAATATGATGAATGAAAAATATAAGGGGATTGTCTCCTACTATTGAAATTGATATATTTCTTCAAAAGAAAGAGTTTATCCGAGCTACAAGTCACATTACCAGCTCGCAGATTTAACTTTTGTCTAAAATTGTTTTCTACAGCATTTGTATATTCAAAAAAACACACATCAAAAGACGGATCTCTTAACAAACGGGTAATATGCTCATACCACACGACAGAAGCCCCACCACCAATCTGCTTAGAAAATATCACATTGTCCAATAATAACCTCATCATAACAAAATTATCGCATTAATGTCCACTGAAAATCATAAGATAATATCTTCATAGTCTTTTACTATCATTTCAACATCATATCTTCTTGCTTGTTTTTTTAACATATCCTCTGGAAGAGGAGAGTTCCATGCCCTTTGCATCTCCTTACAATATTTTTCGCTGTCAGTGAAAGTGTCTACTATATAACCCAATTCCCCATTTCTCAAAATATATTGTGCCCCCTTGTTATTTGTGGAAAGAATTGTTTTACCCAAACAAAAACTTTCTAAAACAATTACAGGAAAAGCTTCTGATAAAGAACTTAAAACAACGAGTCTAGAATTTTTTATGTATGGATATGGGTTCGACTTACTTCCCATCCATATAATACAATTCTCCATCCCCTTCTCTTTTGTATAATTAATCAGCGATGCTCTTTGAGGTCCATCACCAATAATTAACAATTTAGCATTGGGTTCATTTTCAACAAACAAACAAAAAGCATTCAATAAAAGAGGCAGATTTTTCACAGGACCAATCCTCCCGACGAACACAACATATTCACCTTTGGGAACATTCACGTCTTCCATCGATTGTGTTTCTATCTGTTTAATATTAATAGGATTTGGTATGGTACATACTTTTTCCCTTCGTACCCCCATAGATAAAAGCATTTCACTTATCTTTTCCGATACTGCAATAGTTTTTGTCACATGATTTAAGACATAAGGCAAAACCCTTTCATGTAACAATTTTGAATTTTCGACGTTTAAATAATTATGTTGCCCCGCAATAATTTTTGAAGGATTAAAGACAAACAAATTAGAGAAAAATAACAATATATTTGTTCTCAGAGTTCCCGCAAAGACATAATCAAATTTATATTTATATAATATTCTTGCCAGAGAAAAAAAAGCATATCGCAGATGTGAAGAATTCGTACATACGATCTTGATGTCATTAGACAATTCATTTCTAAAACTACCGTCACTATATTTCAAGATAAAAGTTACATCGTATTTTTCACACAATTGATTTGCCAATGTTATAAAAACTTTTTCAACTCCCCCGATCTGTAGAGTCGGGGAAAAGAACGCTAACGTTTTTTTTCCCATTTCCATTCGATAACAACTAACTAATTTCCTTTAAGCAACAATCAAAAAAACAAAATAATGCTCCCCACTTATTCCTCAAATGCGCCCAGCACTTCATCTATGAAACTTTTCAGTGTAAAGGAAGCCAAATCATTTTCCGACACATCCTGACGAGAAATAAAATCAAAATCAACTTTGGGATTTTCTAAATCAATTATAGAATAACATCTTGGATCTATTTTATAATGGACTATATTTGAGTTGGTTGTTAATAATTTTTTTTTCATCCCAAGCATCTCAATAGTCCTCATTGTCAAGCCTGTTTGTACGGGATTAGCTATATCTAAGATAACTCTTGAATCCATACACAGGGATAAATAATCATTGTAAGAGATTGGATTAGAAATAAACATCTTAGCATCTTCTTTGTTAATTCTTCTTGTGATATTTTTCCCAATGAAGATGGAGAAACTCCCTCCCCTTAATACGAATTTATATTTTAATCCATGAGTTTTTAGTTGAGGGATAATCTTCCTCAAGAATGAATATCGGTTAGTATGCCATGAACCAACAAAAGACAAATCATATTGAGGGTTCTCATTTTGGGGGACTGGGTTGTTCCTAAAAAATAATGGACGAAATCGCAAATTATATTTTTCTGCATCTTTTTGATCAAATGTATATATAATGCTAAAATTCTTTAACAATAGATCTTTGTTCTGAAGCCATTCCAATGAATCCCACAAATAAAGCACTATTGGAATTGAAGGATATTTCTTCTTAAGAAACTCTATATGTTCAATTCTAAAACAATCCGCTTTAACTATAAAAATATAATCTACATCTTTTGGTTGCTCATTTAACAATTTCATCAACCTTTTAGACACGAAGACTGTAGAATCTTTAGGATATCCCAGTCGAATAGACAGGCGCCTCTTGAATGAAGTTAAGGCAGAAGAAAAATAGAATACAGTAGCCCCTCTCTTTTCTATTTCCTCTATAATTGCATCATCAAAATCGAAAAAGCCCGTGCCAATAAACAATATATTTTTTTTTTCAAGTTCTATCATACTCTTTAATTCTTATTAATGAATCGTTTATATTTACGCATGCCATATTAAACAAAAAAATAAGCGGGAAACCTATGAGAGGTTCTGACAACAATTCTAAAAATATAAGGAGAAAAAAAATTCTTTTATTAAAAAATAAAGATTGTTGATATAATGAATATAAAAAAAGAAATAATATAGGAAGTCCAAATGACACACCTATAATGAGTATTCCATTAGAACTTCCTCTATCTATATCAAGTTCGGATATATCATATGGGCCAATATCTATTGTTTTTAGACTTTTTACATATTTAGTTGGATCAAGCCCAATTCCAATTATAGGATTTTCACTAATAATTTGTAAACCCATTAATTGATCATAAGTTCTAAGAGCTGCAGATGGATTCACTTCAGATTTTAGTTTATTCTCAACATTAATAAAAAGTAACATCAATAACGGACCTGCTATTAACAATGAAATAAAAATTTTTTTTAGATTCAATTTTCTTAATTTATTCTTCATTATATGGTATGAAATCAAAAGAAACATAATAAGGATACCTGTCGTACTAAATGTCGTAATAATCACAAGTATGGGAAACAATGCTTTCTTGAGATGTTCTTTTTTCTCAAAAATGACCAAAAACAGATAAATGTTAAGAATTATTTGAAAAACCCCAGGTTCCCAATAAAGCCCTCTATTCCGATTTATCAGTTCACCGGTTTCATAATTGAATATATACATAATGGAACGCGTATAATAACCAGAGTTCGTTGTTAATTCAGAATAGAGAAAAGGGAAGAATGTATATAAAAGGAAATTTACAAAGCCTAACATACATATTATCCGACAACTTTTATATATATAATCTTTAAGTCTTGTCTTATCATAATTATTAGCAACAATCACCAAAAAAGCGAGCAAACTTCCTATAAAAATATCTTTATAATATTTCATTTCTGTATCTGTCAGAAAAGCAGAAATAGTGACACAAATCCAAATTACAAATAGTGTTGAAATAAGTTTTGGAGCAATTATAATACGTTTTTTTATAATCTGAACAACACATACGAAGAAAATAAGCAACCAAATAAAACTGGCCATTTCCACCATAAGTACACTTCCAAGATTTGCCACAATCAAAAATACCGCCAAAAATCCTAAGAAGTCATCCCGCTTACATATATGTAATGCCAACATTTGCTTTCTTTAATTACTTTAATCCTGTAAATTTTCATATCAACACCTGTCACAGAGCCATAAAGAGACCGTTTCAATTCAACTGGATAATTAAATAAATACTATCACTAAACAAGTCTCTCTTCCCCTCTGCCTTCAACACAATAACTAAACCCACTTTTCTTCCTGAAAGTGAAACCGTTTAATCACTTCTGCCGGCCCCCCAACAGCAACGCAATAGTCTGGGATGTCATGTGTTACAACTGAATTAGCCCCTATCACACAATGCTTACCTACAGAGGCCCCTATAATACATACATTTTCCCCTATCCATGAGCCTTCTCCTATCACAACTGGTTTGCACTGCCTGATTGGCTGCTTAGCCACAGGCAGCATCACATCTTGATAATTATGTAGATTATCACTAATGTAAACTTTATCTGCTGTCAAAACATTCTTTTCTATAGTTATAGAATGTGTAGCATATATATGATTAAAATGACCAATAGTTGTTCCGTCCTCAATAATTAACTTACAAGTGTCCATACCTGTCAAAGGTAATGCGGCTAACCATGTCTTATATTCAACTAACACATTACTCCCAATGAATATATTACTTGGGCCATCTATTTGCAGTGGGGATATAATTCGCGAATGACATCCCCATGAGCAAAATTGACCTTTATGAAAGAGCATATAACCATCTCTCTTTATTTTTTTTATAATCTTCTCGAATAAAATAATCATATGCATCTATGTAATCTGATAAACTTTCCTTGAAACATACCAATATACAAACAGTGAAACTAATAAAAGCGAAAGAAAAAGTCTTATTAACGTTGTGTAACCACTCACCACATTGGAAATAATGAGCATAAACAACATCAAGAGAAGTATGACAATTAACTTTGTCAAATTGCCAATCCACTGCCCAACTACAATCTTAAAATAATTTATCACGAAAGGTATCAGCATTTGGGTCCAATATGAAATAATTGTCGCATAAACAGCTGCTTTATATCCCCATATCGGCATACATATTAGACACAATAGAAGATTAATAAACCCAGGGACAAAAACCAACCAAAGAACTTGCTTGGTACGTTTCTCAATAAAAGCCGATGTACTCATAAAAGTATACAGAGGCATAACCACATTCGCGAAACATATTAAGGATGCGATATTGGCAGACAGAGACAATGACTCATTATGAATTAACAATCCGTATATCTCCGGAATCCAAATACAAAATAGAGATGAGGCGACTATTGCAACACCCTGACAAAGATAATAGAGTCTTCTGAAATTATCAAAATTACCACTTCTATAACTTTTTTGTATAGGTGCCACTAATGCAGTTGCGAGGGCAGATGTTATAATAATAGCATAGTCGCCCATAATGCATCCATGACTAAAAAGGCCAATTTCATCATTAGGAACTTTTTGAAGACTCATAATAATCCGAGCAGAACTGGTAAGAAGAGCAAATCCCAAAGCATGAGGAACTAATGGCAGGGCGATTCTGAAAAACTCTTTTAGGCGTTTCCATTTCTTTTCTATAATAGGCCAGATGTTATAATCATTACATACAAATTTGGCAAAAACGCCAAAAGCAACGATTGTTGAAACTGCGGGCTGAGCAATTAGCCCCCAGAAACCTAATTTGAAATAGTAGATCAATACAAAAGAAGCAACGATGCCTATACAAGCTGCCATCAGGTTCGTAAAAACCAAAGGTTTTGGTCTCTCCACAATAGGGAAAAGATGCGATGCTAATATATTATTTGACATAAGGAAAATCTGAACAGACCCAATAAAACATAAAAGCACTAATGCCCTTATGACCATTGGGGGGAGAACTAACATCAAGACAATCATATTAATAAGGCCATATATGCCTCCTAACAATAGATGCAAGAAAAGAATTCTGCCCCAAATCAAGTGATATTTCCCTGGGTATTCATAAAAACTATTTGTTAAGTGAACATGAAGCCCCATGGGTGCAATCGCTAGAAAAAGCGCAGTATAAGAGGCTACAATACCTTGAATGCCATAGTCGCTCGTTGACAGGTATGGCGTAATTATCGGCAATATCAGGACATTGACTAATATCGTCAATTTAGGTATCACACCATAATAAAATGTACTGGAAATCAGCTTTTTTGTTGACATACACTATTTAAACCTTCTTATCTCATCTGCTATCATACTGGCATTCTCCTGCTCATCTAATTCAGATTCCACGGCCAAATTGAAATATGCAGTAAAGCCAGGATGATTAGATTGTAAATATGAGAAAACAAAGGCATATAGGTTCGTATCGTCTTGGTCTTTTTTTGACATATTAGAGTAAATAACTTCACGGGCATCCTTTATGTTTCTGATATAATTTACTCTTTCATAGAACGAATAATAACTTTGTGCGAAACAATAAACTTGCTTACCCATCATAATGGCTTCAAAACCTGCAGTACCATTGATTGAGAATACTCCTATTGATTTCTTAATTAAATATTTACCGGAAACTGACTGATGAATTAGTCTTATGTTTGGTACTTTCATCAAACGATAATAATCTTCAGCGTTTCTATATGCATATTCATGCGGATGGTCCTTTACATACAAAAATGTACCAGGAGGCAGAGCAGCTGCTATGTTTTCAATCAACTTAATTTGATTTGCATAGATGCCCTCTCCCAGATAATAAGTAGTGGACTCCGGTTCCAAATGAATTGAATAATAATAAAAACGTTCACCTTCTGGTATTTGGGATTGAAATACAATTGCTCTTTTTTTATAATGTTTCAGATTATATAGCCTTTCCGCATTTGTGTTATTTTTATTAAATAACCAATAATCAATATTATTCTTTAACCTGTCATATTTATTACTCTTAAGAATTCTGATAATATCATATTTGTAAGCATCAATAAGAATTTTAATACGAGAGTGTGACCGGTGCAACAAATTGCCCATAAAGGCTGAGTTGTCCTGTCGGAATGAAGAAATAAAAGCCTTTACCCTATCCATATCAATTTTATCGGCATGGTCTTTATAATATGTATATTTCTGTTCTAGTTCAGGGCACGAATAGTTTTCTCCATCTAAAAACATATATGTATATTGACTTGAATCAGAAGCAGATTGTTGCATATAATAAAAATCACCTCCTTGAGATTTACATAGCAATGCTGCTATGTATACCATATAGAGAGAACATGCTTCATGAAACATCAAATCAACATGATGATCACTATAAATCTTCTTCCATGTTAAGTAATAACTTTGGGCAAGGAGCAATGCCTCATTATAATTTAATATAGAATATCCCCTATCCGCTTGAATAGAAGCATTAAGATTAAACAATCCATTTGATCTCTCTATGATAAAATGATCTATCTCACTTATAATTTGCTCATCAATTTGAGAACTCAAATATTTTGACAACTCTTTCTCAAGATCGATATAATCATTTATTCCCGCTGCTTCAAGTTGAAGAGCCTCTATATTGGAGTATGCCACATGAACAACATTGTATTCCTTACTTAACTCTTTTGTAAGAAGGATATACAATCTTGTAAGGTCACACCTATCAAAAAAAAGAATTGTTTTCATACTATTTTCAAAATCCGTTTAATTTTTGTTATATCCCCATATTCACAAGGGGAATCGTATGGTCTATCTGGATATGCACCATATTCTAACTTAATATCAAGATCATGATCATTAATAAATTGTTCAACCCTATCCGCCAAACTCACAGGCTGACCAGAACAGCAGTTGATGATGCCTGTCACTTCACTCTGCATCACTACCGCAGATATTTGATTAGCCAGTTCGTCCACAGTAATGAAATCATACTTATTCTTGCCAGAAGTGAATGGAAAAGTCTTCTTGCCTTCCTCTGCGGCCATCAACAACTTACAAAAGATAGAATTATTTTTCTTATCATCTCCCAAGATATAATAACCTCTTAACCATTGAAGAATGCAGCCCTTTTGTTCCGTATATAACATCATTGCTCTCCGAAGAGCATCCTTGGCTATGCCATACATAGAAAAAGGATTGCAAGGAGTGTTTTCATCAATGGCTCCTTCCCAGTATCCTACTTCATGCATTGACCCCATCACAGCCAACTGTTTCAGCCCTCCCTCAATCATGGCTGTCAGAAACATATAATGGGCAGACAAATCTCCCATCTGAGATGGAGCATTATGAACAAAGCCATTCCGCCAAG
>AUXO014641579.1_pt1 | contig 10752 bp, 10 predicted proteins | sample 768731 | NCBI WGS metagenome assembly AUXO01 (sample SAMN02715735, study PRJNA202380) | gut metagenome | biome: sheep rumen | host: Ovis aries | place: New Zealand: Palmerston North
TGAAGAGAAACACTTCATCATGATGGGTCATTTTGATGACAAGCGAGTGATTATTATCATTTCCGTCATGATAGGTTTTTGCTTGACAGGGATAAATCTGGAAAACGGCATCATCGAGGGTAACAGTTACGGCAGAAGAGGGATATTCAAACGAAAGATTTTGCAACGTCATTTGTTCGACGAGGTTATCATATTCTGTGCTGGCTTCTTCGTAATCTGCGGCGATGACATGGCTAACGGGGAAATTTTTCAAAACTTTGGCCGCACCGCCGATATGATCCTGATCGTAGTGGGTGAGGATCATATAATCCACGCTATCCACGCCGAGGGTTTGGAGGCAGTTACGGACTTTACTGCCGTCGGATTTTTCACCGCAGTCAATAATGATAGTATGATTTTGGGTTTTGATCACAGCGGCATCGGCTTTTCCGACTTTGAGGAAATCGACAGTGAGGGGATAGGATTCCGAAATTTCGGGAACTTCCTGAGTCATATCAGAACTTGTGGAGCTAGACGGCGCACATCCGGAGAGGGCAAACAGCATTCCAGCAAGCAGGGCGGATATTAATTTTTTCATATTTTCATCTCCTTGATAGATTAAGATCAGGGAAATTATAGCACATGAATATTAAAATAAGATTAAAAACGGATGAAAATTCAGAAAAATTAAATATACATGGCATCCATAGCCGAAATATATTCCAGAGTAGGAATAAAAACGCCGTCATGTCTCTGGCCTTTGCGGAATAATGCGCCATTTCGGAAGGCATGGAGCTGGGCAAGCGGGAATTCTTCCCAAGTGTCCTGATCTAGGGGAGTTGTCGCAAACAGGAAGCCATTTTCTAATTTTTTATATTTTAGCGTATCTTTCATATTTTTATGAATATATAATAATTCGCCGTCAAAGATCATGAGATTTAATTTATTTCTGGGGGATAAATACATCACAGTATTCTGGACGATTTCAAATCTTTCTTCGGGGGAAAGGGGATGTGATCCCTGTGCCTGATTGATCTGATCCAGCAGATACAGAAAGGCTCTTTCTGAATCTGTATCACCTTTTTGCATTTTAAGATATTGATATAAATTTCGACTGGAATAAATAGTTCCGTTATGGATCATAGTCCAATTTCTTCCTGTGAGATCTGTTCCCACATAGGGATGACAATTTTCCTTGCGGACAGAGCCGACGGTTGCAAGGCGAATATGGGCAAGGGCATATTTCTGGGGCTGCGTCTGTTGGATCACATCATGCAGAATGCGGCTGCCCACAGCCCGGACGGGTTCTTTGATGATTTCAAAATTGCCGTCTGTTTCTCTAAATAATCCCCATCCATGCGGATGATGGATACTATGATGATAAAAATTTTTTAAATATTCCCTGATGTCTATTACTTCTGCTGATGTCAATCCGAAAAGTTCGCACATCGCAAATATCACGCTCCTATTAATTTTAATTTTTGCAAATGAATAATATTTCTTTTTTCTGGGTCATCAGAAAAATAATCTGTCATCTGATCCAGAACGGAAACAGCGGCCTGTTTGGCTGGCTGATGCTGAATTGTGATTTGAGAAAGATCATAACAGGCGGTGGCCTGATGATGTTTGACAGCTTCTATCTGCAAATCGGCATGAAAATCAAAATCTGGAAGGCTGGAAAGCCAAAGAATGAGAAGATAAGCAAAAACAAGATCTTGTTCGGCAATGCCGAGGGGTTCAAAAGGATTCAGATCAAACATGCGCAATTCTATATGATCAATCCCATGATTGACCAGATTTTCAAGAGAATTTTCACCGGGGGGCTTCATGCGGATTGGCAGATATAATTCACTTGCTGAAAATAAAATGCCTTTATTGATATAATTCTGAATACTGTCTGCATAAGATTGCAGATCTGTATAATTCAGTTCTGGAATAAATTGATTCCAGTATCCCCGAATACTATTGCGCATAGAAGCAAATGGACTCCGGACAATGCCTTTTTGTCCATCTGCATCAAGAGACTGATCATAAAGCGGACTGGCCGCCGTCAGCATTACAAGAAGCCAGCTATAAGAGCTGAGATATTTATATAATTTCAGATAAAATGCATTTCGATCAGGGATTTTTTGTAAAACATCTTCCTGAAATGAAAAATTAAAGTGAATACCGGAATATAGCATTAATTTTTTCCCGTATCTTCTCTGAAGTTTCAAGCGATAATGATGTTTAAAAGCCTGTTCCCCATCGAATCTGGCAACCGGAATTTCTGATTCAGAAGAAATATATGGCGGATTGCTGTAAAGCCAGAGATGTTCCCCCATTTCATGCAGTTTCTGCACGGTTCTCTGATGCAGATCTGAAAGGGACTGCATCATTTCGGGAATGCTATGACAAACAGGCGTAATGATTTCTACCTGATTTTCACAAAAATCTCTTGTAATATTAGGATCATCCGGGAAGGGGTGAGGGGTTTGTGCTAAATGATTATACTGATCCACTCGGAGCGTTTCACGCTCCAGACCAAACTGGCCATTGAATATGATAGACATAGCAGCAGCTCCTTTCCTGTTATGATAATATGGCATAATCCTGAACAAAATGCATAAGATCTTTTCCCTGTTCAAGGCCTTGGAGCATCACACGGGCGGGATTTGTCAGCTGTTCCGCACGGGTAAAAAGCGGAGCAATTAGTTTTTCTTCTCCATAGCCCCGGCGTTGTAAACCAGTTTCTGCAAGCTCTAAAATGCATAATAGCTGATGGATACAAGCTTTCTGATCTAGAAAAGCCGGGAGCTGTCTTCTTGACAACATTCTCTGTAATTCTGCCGCATGATAACCATGTGTATAGATCACAGTATCCTCCTGCAACAGCTTTTTCAGCACAGGAAGCTGATTCAGCAAGCCCACATGAAAGGCGGCGACTGTCATCACGTCCCGGATCGGCTGGCAACATGCACTTCTATATTCGATCGTTCCCCGGAATGTCAGATCTTCAAATTTGAATGTTCTTAAATATTGCAGATCTTCCACCATGGGTGAAAATACAACAGGCTGATAAGATTCTCCGTCGAAATATTCCCCTGTAATGGATTCCATCTGAAAATACTGATTCACAGGAATGGGCGTAAAATTAATATATTTTCCATCTCTCATAGTACAATACATACTTGCGGACTGAATATAATCCATTAATTCCTGAACGGAATGCAAAGAGATTTCAAACATGCCGACATTATGGGGATTATATCCCTGCATACTATGTTCCCAGAGCATATTTCTGGAACAGGTATATTCCGGATAATCCGGATGATATGAATTTGCAAATAATAATGCTTTATACGGCTCAAGAAGGCCAAAAATATTGACAGTATCCAGCAAATCAGGATAATCCACATCAATCTGCACTTGGGAGGCACTTGTAAAAGTTCCGAAAGCAGGGCTGTGATGGAAACGGAAATCCACTTCCGGCTCATGTTCATGATAAGAATGCAGATAATGATATAACATTCGATAGCGTTCATTTGGAACAGGTGAATTATAATTAATATCCCATGCTGGATTAATCCCCATACCTGTGAGGGTATTACCTGTTTCCGTCAGCTGATTTTGCAAATACTGATAATAATCCCGGAAACGGTTTTCAATCTCTGAAAGTGTGACGGCCTTGCCAAAAGAAAGCTCAAGATTAGAATAAGAACAATCAAAAGACAAGCTATCACCGGTCTTGGGGTCTTCCATAAAATTAACATTTCCGTCATCATCCTGATGAATGGCGAGAAAACCGAACTGTTTCCGGAAAGCTTCAGCGGCCTGAAGAACGTCATCCGTTTCAACGGGTTTCTGATGCAGGCTGACGACTGGCATCTCTATTTCCACACCGATCACATGAGGCCGTGTTTTTTTAGTAGGCGTGATATATCTCTCATAAATGGCTTTTTCTGTCTGAATCATCTGTCAACACCCTTTCAAGTTTGCACATCATAAATATAGGAATACTATGAGACCATTATACATGATTTTCAGTATTTTGTCAAGGGGTTTGCAAAAAACTTGACAGAATCTTTTTTTTGCTGTATAATAAAAAAAAACACAGAGGTGATCTTTTTGGATTCTGAATACTGGTTATCAAAACTTCGGCAGAGTATCGGGGCAAATGATGCCTATATTGGCTATTTTGCAATCTTAGCATTGATCAGCCTGATTCTGACAATCGTATTTTCCGGCATTATTTCCCGGAAAATTCAGTCTGATAGTGATCCGCATTTCAAGACCGTCATGTTTTATTTATTAAATATTTTTTATGCTGTCTTTCTGACTGTCACATCTTTATTTCCTCTCCTGGGGATGCTTGGCACAGTTCGGGCACTGCTAGAGCTGGATCTCTCCGGAGATCTGGACTTGATCAAACAGAATTTTTTCAATGCTCTCACATCCACCGCATGGGGCATTATCTTCGCAAGCATTTTTAAATTTCTAAATGCCCTGATTCAGACATTCGCAGAAACACAGGAACAAAAAGTGAGAAAATTATTATTCAGAAAGGCTTGACTATGAAGATCCGGGATATTATTCTTGATTTTACTTCTTTGCTGGATGTCATCATGATTATTTTATTTTTCTTTATTTTATTCAGTCATTTTGAATCCGAAGAAATGAAAACACAATATGATGAACAATATGAAATCATTGCCGAAGCTTCCGAAGCCGCTGACCAAAAAACCGCAGAAGCAGAAGAACAATTATCCATGCTGGCTGATATGGATACAGATGCTGCTTATAATTTAAAGGCTCTTATGGAATTCAGCCGGGGAACAAATCTCAAAGCTTATTTAAAAATGCAGGAATCCGGCTGGATTCTGGAAATTCGCAAAAAAGACGAAGCAACCAAAACAACGGAAATCTTAAAACAGATTGCAAATACAGATTCAATCAGTCTGGAAATCCGGAAATTATTATATCAAAAAGATTATACACCTGATGACCGGATTTTGATAGAATTTATTTATAATGGCTCTGCTCCCGGAACAGATCAGGCATGTGAACAGATTCTAAATGCGCTGAAAGAGGTTCGTCGGGAATATATTCATTGTTATTGTGCCGAAACAGATATTTCTGTCCTAGAAAGTGAGTGATGATCATGAAAAATACAGTCCGTGGATTGGTCATGTTTCCGGTATTGACCGGAATTCTCCTTGTGGCCGGAGGTGCTGTGATTGGTGCGGGTGCAATGTATCTGTATGGCCGGATGCATGGCGGCGGCCTTGGGGATGGCTCAGAGATCGGCGTAGTTCAGGCAGATCTTCCTGTTACAGATCCTGTTTATGAAGTCATACCAGAATCTACTTCTGAAACGATCCCGGAAACTGTTCCCGAAACGACAGAACCGCCCACAGATCCCCCTACAGAACCCGCTACAGAAATGACAGGGGTTATCACGATCCGGATCGAAGGCAATCTATATTATTATCAAGATCAAGAAACTTCCCTTTCTGCATTGATGGCTTCCCTGCATTATACACAGGATGTCACTGTAAAAATTATCAAACAAAATGCTTCCCGAAATGCTAGCGTTTCTTTAAAACAGGCATTAGAACATGAAAATATTCTCTATACAGAAGAAATAGCATAAACACAGGCACATTTTTTTTCTGATTGCATAGTATGCAGAAGAATCAGAAAGAAGGTGTGCCTGATGTTTCAAATCTGTCTGCTGTCGCTGGCAATATGCATGGATACGCTGATTGCCTCCGCTGGATGCAGTGCCGGCGGCATTCATATTCCGAAACGCTGTGCTTTGCTGATCAGCATTGTAGGAACGGTATTTCTTGGCTTTTCTCTGATCTGCGCACAGCTTTTAAGCCAGATCATTCCAGAACGGATTTTTAAATATATCGGCTTTGCGATTTTATTTTTATCCGGAAGCATTCAGATCATGAAAGGAATGCTCACAGCATTATTTAACAAACATCGGCCGCACTGGAATTGGAAAGCGTTAGGCTTAGTGATTGATATTTGCTTTGATGAAACCCTAGCCGATACGGATCATTCTAAAAATTTAAATCTAAAAGAAGCGGCGGCTTATGCGGCGGCATTATCTCTGGATTCATTAGCGACAGGGCTGGGGGCTGGCATGGAGCGGCCATTGATTTTGCCCTGTTTGATTTTAACTCTTATTGCAGGCTATTTCCTGACAATCGCCGGCTGTAAAATCGGATCACAATGCCCTAAAAATCTCTCTTGGATCGGCGGCATATTATTGCTGATCCTGGCATTTTGCAGACTGTAAAAAAATACTTGCATTCTGATCTTTTCTGTGTTATAATTAATAATATCAAAATCAGAAAGGATGATTCCCATGAAGTTAGAAACAAAATGCGTCCGGGAAGGGTATCAGCCCAAAAATGGCGAGCCCGGCGCATTGCCAATTGTGCAGAGTACAACTTATGTATTTGACTCTACACAGCATATTGCAGATCTATTTGATATGCCTACAGAATGCATGTATTCTCGTTTTGCAAATCCTACTGTTGACGCTGTAGAAAAAAAAATTGCTGCTCTGGAGGGCGGTGCGGCCGCTATGTGTACTTCCAGCGGTCAAGCTGCTTCTTTGCTTTCTGTGCTGAATCTCTGCAATGCTGGAGATAGTCTGCTTGCTGTCAGCTCCCTGTATGGTGGAACGATTAATTTATTTGCTGTCTCTCTCAAAAAATTCGGCATTGAATGCATTTTCGTCGATCCTGAAGCTTCTGAAGAAGAACTTGAAAAAGCCATCAAACCCAATACTCGGCTTGTATTCGGCGAAACCCTTGCCAATCCTGCCTTAAATATCTTTGATATTGAACGCTTTGCCAATTTCGCACATGCGCATAACATCCCCCTGATTGTGGATAATACATTCCCAACGCCTGTATTATGCAGACCGATCGAATTCGGCGCAGATATTGTTGTGCATTCTACTACAAAATATATGGATGGCCATGCTTTGCAGGGCGGCGGCGTGATCGTCGATTCTGGAAAATTTGACTGGACAAATGGTAATTTCCCTGAATTCACTCAACCAGATGAAAGCTATCACGGCGTTATTTATTCTGAAAGCTTTGGAAATATCGCTTATATCATCAAGGCAAGAATGCAATTAATGCGTGATTTTGGCTGTTATCCGGCGGCAAATTCCGCATTTTTGCTCAATCTGGGATTAGAGACATTAGCCGTCCGCATGGAAAGATATTGCAAGAATGCATTAGCTGCCGCAGAATATTTATCTCAGAATGAAAATGTTGTTTCTGTCAGCTATCCGGGATTAGAAACAGATCCGTATCATGAACGGTCAAAAAAATATCTCCCTGATGGATGCAGCGGCGTGATTTCATTTGTGATCAAAGGCGGCCGGGAACGTGCAACCAAATTCATGGACGCTTTGAAAATGGCTTCCCGTGAGGTGCATGTTGCGGATATTCGAACATGTGTACTCCATCCGGCAAGCATGACCCACAGACAGCTGACAGATGAACAGCTGATTGCTGCCGGAATTGATGCCGGTATGATTCGGCTTTCCGTTGGTCTGGAACATATTGATGATATTCTTGCCGATCTGGAACAGGCATTTGCAAATTCATGATCAGAAAGCCCGGTGATTTACCGGGCTTTTTCTAATATCGCCCCTGGATAATAATGCATTAGAATTTCCTGATAATCTGCGCCATTGCATGCCATGGCATTTGCGCCGTATTGGCTCATTCCGACATCATGGCCATAGCCATTGGTTGTGAAAATAAATTTTCTGTCTTCATATCTAATTTTAAAAGCGGCTGATCTGAGAGAAAATATAGATCTTAATTCCTGTCCTGTGAAAATGCTTGTTCCTACTGAAATCTGTAACACTGTTCCGGCATCTGAACAGAAAGGCTCACCGAACCAATGAGCAATATCTGTTCCCAGAAATAAACCTGTCCGGGAAGCTTCCAGCCGTTCTCTGACCTCATCCGGCGTATAGCTCACACTTTGCATAAATTGTGGTGCATTCAGATCTTCCTCACTGTCCACGGATTGCAAATAAGCAATCTCATTCCCCCAGACATTGGCGGCGGATTCTGTTTTCCCGGCGGAAATCGCATGAAAAGCCGCAATGATCGGCTGATCTTCATAGATTAAAATTTCATCCTGAACGGCATCTACAGCATCAGCAAGCTTTTGATAATATAAATCAAAATTTTCCTGATATAAATTTTTTAATTCTTCTTCTGTATAAAATGCCTGATATTGATCCGGATCATCTGAAAAATCTGCTCCATTGAGTTCTGGATGCTGATCTGCAAAAGCTGCCTGCCGTTCTGCATACGTATGAGAAGCAATCACCTGTGCTTTGAGTGCTTCTTGCTCAAAAGAAACAGGCATTTCTGCACCCACTGCGCCGATCAGGTAAGATCTGAGGGGAATTTCCAAGATCTGCCCTGATTCTGTATCTAACACATGATAAATTCTTTCTGATTTTATGGCTTCTGTTGTCGGCGGCTCGGATTCTGTTGTTTCTTCTGGGACAGCATCGGCCTGTGTGGTGTGTGGCCGAATGCATTTAGCAGGGATCAATGGCAGACCCGTCAGCACTACACACAGGAAAAAATAAGTCAAAAATTTCTTTTTCAATGCATATGCACCTCTATGTTTAATATTTTTCTCAACAGCTTGACTTGTCAACGAAAAAATGCTATAATATTTCTGATAGAACAAATCAAACAGGAGGCATTTTGATTTATGAATAATATTTTATCAAATGCAGATATGCAAAATTTATGCAGTGAGCTGAAAAAAAATTCCATGATCGACCAGCAACTGTATCAAAAATTTCATATCAAGCGTGGACTTCGCCGGAGTGATGGAACAGGCGTACTTGCTGGGATCACAAATATCTGTAATGTTCATGGCTATGTTGTCAATGAAGGGGAAGTAGAACCGATTCCGGGGGAATTGGTTTACAGAGGTTATAATATCTATGATCTGGTGCATCATGCACAAAAAGAAAATCGCTATGGTTATGAAGAAACCGCTTATTTATTATTATTCGGCAAACTCCCCACAGCTGACCAGCTCGAAGCCTTTCAGCATTATCTCTCCATGCATCGGGCTTTACCGTCTGGATTTGTTGTTGACATGATGATGAAAGCACCCTCTAAAAATATCATGAATAAATTAGCCAGATCTATTTTATCTCTATATTCTTACAATGATGCAGACTGTGAAAGCACCAGTTTGGATGATGAAATGAAAACAGCTATCAGCCTGATTGCTAAAATGCCAATTATTATGGTCAATGCGTATCAGGTAAAAAGACGGCATTTTGACAATCAGACGTTATATATGCATCCGCTGAGACCTGAAGAACAAACAGCAGAAACGATCTTATCCATGCTGCGCCCTGATCGGGAATATACCAAAGAAGAGGCACAGCTTCTGGATTGTCTGCTGATGCTTCATGCAGAACATGGCGGCGGTAATAATTCTACTTTTACATGTCGAGTATTGACTTCTTCCGGAACAGATGCCTATTCGGCCTATTCTTCCGCAGTGTGCGCCCTCAAAGGCCCTAAACATGGCGGCGCAAATATCAAAGTTTCCGCTATGCTGGAAGATTTCAAAGCCAATGTCAAACACTGGGACAATGAAGGGGAAGTTGCTGACCATATCCGGAAAATTCTCATGAAACAGGCCAATGATGGCAGCGGCCTGATTTATGGAATGGGTCATGCTGTTTATACATTATCTGATCCCCGTGCAGTGATTCTCAAGAAAAAAGCATTTAAATTAGCTGCTGGCAAAGAGATTGAAGCCGAATTCCATCTGCTGGATACGATTGAAAGATTGACTCCTGTGATCATGAAAGAAGTCAAGGGCACAGAAAAAACATTCTGTGCGAATGTAGATATGTATTCTGGTCTTGTTTACAGAATGCTGAAAATACCAGAAGAATTATATACGCCCTTATTTGCTGTATCAAGAATGGCAGGCTGGGCGGCGCACCGGATGGAGGAACTTTTGACTGGTGGCCGCATTATTCGCCCTGCTTATAAAGCCCTTCCTAAGAAAAAGCATTATGTTCCGATCTCGGAAAGATAACATTTTTCTGCTTGTTCTGCTCTGCTTTCTATTCACAGGCTGTTCGATTGATCTTAATATTGATGCCATGCTGACACCGCCCAAACTCAGTGGTGAACAGGAACAAATCTATCAGGCTCTTGAAAATGCTGCCGGCTCAGGCATCCGGCTGAAATATCCCAAAAGTGGCAGTTATCTTTCTGCTTTTACCGTTGCAGATATTGACAATGATTCAGGAGATGAAGCCATTGTATTCTATGAAAAAACCAATGCCGCCGCTTCTGAAAGCGGTCTCCGCATGAATATTCTTGATAAAATTGATGGAAATTGGAAATCTATCTGTGATCGGGGAGCAGAAGGCTCAGAAATTGAGAAAATTATGATTTCTCCTCTGGGATGCAGTGACCAGATTAATATTATTGTCGGCTATAGTACAGCAAATCAATCTGAAAAATATTTATCCGTCTATGCATATGAAAATAATTATCTCGAACAGACGCTGACACATAGTTATGCTTTATTTGACATTGCGGAAACAGATCCGGAACGGCATCCGGATTTGATTCTCCTAGGAGCTGTCAGCACCGCAGAACAGGCATATGCCGCCGTGTATCGGCTGGAAGAAGATAAACATTATCATGAATATAAATATTTATTTGCAAATAATTATACAGAATATCA
>AUXO015727447.1_pt1 | contig 10750 bp, 11 predicted proteins | sample 768731 | NCBI WGS metagenome assembly AUXO01 (sample SAMN02715735, study PRJNA202380) | gut metagenome | biome: sheep rumen | host: Ovis aries | place: New Zealand: Palmerston North
AAAGCTGTTAATACACTATGGAAAGGTTTATTTAAATAGTGAATAAAAGAAATAAGATTGTTTGTATTTCACTTGCAGTATTAGTATTATTGTTTATAGGTTTTAATTATTATAGAAATAATGCTCAACCTAGAACACTTCCTATAATAAGAGAATATAAACCTATGCCTGATAGAGACTTTGTAGATAATGAAGTTATTATTGCATTTGAAGATAATGTAACTTTAGAAGAAAAAGAAAAATTTTTTGATAGTTTATCTAATTTAAGTTATTCTAAAGAATTATATGATAATACATATGTTTTAGAATTAAATCGTCGTTTTGAAACTCGTAGTGAGGTTATTATTTATTGTGATAATTTAAATAAAAATATATTTATTAAATACTGTGAACCAAACAATATTGTAAAATTAGATGATTGTAGTAAAGGCCCTTGTTAGGAGGAAATTATGAATAAAAAATTTAAAGATTTAAATGAACAAGATAATATTGAAACTATTTCATCAGTATTAAAAGCAGAATTAGAAGCTAATAAACAAGAATATGAAAAAATGATGGCAGATGGAATAATAGATTCTGAAGAATTAAATAGAATCATTACTACTATGCAAGAGTTAGAATTTAAAGCTAGAACTTTAAAAGATAAAATGCCTGAAGGAAAAGAAAAACAATTAATGGATGAAATAATAACAATTATTAATAATGAACAAGTTAATATGATTAATATAAAGAATAGTCCACAAGAAGAACAAACAGAAGTTAAACAAGAAGAACCAATGCAAATGGAAATATAATATGAAAAAAGATGAAAAAAGTATAAAAATTATTTCATTAGTGGTTTGCATATTCTTTGGAGTACCTATTATTATCTTGTTAGTATTATTCATTTATATTAATTTAAAACCAAATAGATGCAAAGACTATGGTAAAGAATATACTGAATATGTTCATTATAATAATGGTGATAAAACAGTATCTTGTTGTAAAAATGAAGAGGAATGCATAGTAATAGAAGGTGATACTAATGAAACTGAATAGATTATTATTAGTAATCATTGTTTGCTTATTACTCGTAGGTTGTAAAAAAACTAATACTGATGAGAATAAGTTACTAGGTAATATTAAAATAGAAGAAATAGGTGTTATTAAGAGTGATATAGGTGAAGAATGTTTACTTTTAAAAGCAACTAATAATAATGCTGAAACTGTTACAGTGTTTTCAACAGTGACATTATATGATTCTTCTAATAAAGAATTATCAAGTGAAATGGGATATTTAAGTCTATATAGTGGACAAGAAAACTATTATGTAGTTGAAATATCTAGTGAGAATAAATATGATTCTTATAAAGTAACTAATGAAGCAAGCGTGAACCTATATAATGACTATAAGAATATTTATAAAAATACTAAACTTGAACAAACTAAATCTGATGATAAAGAATTAATAAGTTTTAGTGTTAATAATAAGAATAATAAAGAAGTATCTGCTAAGATACTTGGTATATTCTATAAAAATAGTAAAATTATAGCAGCTAGTGTAGGATTTTGTGATTCTATAGAAGCAGGTAAAACTTGTGAAGATAATGTTTATGTTCCGATAGAGAATCTAGATCAATATAATACAATTGATTATGATAAAGTAGATATATCTATAATGGATGTAAATTATGCTAATTAAAAATGAATTATTCAAAATAATTCATTTTTTTATTATCTTCTATTAATAAACCAGTTGTATAACTAATATTAGGAATAACTTTGGACAGTTCATTTATAGTAATTTTACTTTCAAAATATTTATTAATACTATTTATTATGTTAGTGCATTTTTCAATACTTTCATTGTATAAATCATAAATAGATAGTTTATATGACATAGTTTTGATACATGGATTAAACCATTTTTTTCTTCTTTTATTTAAATATAATTCATTCCCTTTAATATGATTAGATAAACAATATAATTTAGATTTAGATATTTTATCAATTAATTTATAAATAGATAATTTTATACCAAATTTATCATAAGAAGTAGTATTAAAAATAATTCTAGCATCTTTGATACTTTTTAAATATTGTTTAGATATATTTTTAACATTATATGTTTCTTCATATGCATAATCTATACATCTCATTAAGTTTCTTGTGAATAATGGGTTTAAAATTATAGATTTAGATATTTTAAGATTCTTATATAATTGATTAGTTTTTTCTTCGTATAATAATGCATCTATATTTCTTTCTATTTCTCTATGATTAGATGTTTTTAAACCATTTTTATAAAATAAATATGGGTGCATAGTACTATCTAATACATAATGAGTTATAACACCATATAAATATGATAATGTATTAATATTATTAATTTGATTATTATCTTTTATATATTTAATAATATTTAATATATACTTTTGAGTATTTTTAACATGTGCTGTATGAGCAAGTATTCTATTCTTTTTGTTAAAACTATAGTATAAATAATCATGACTTTGTGCAAAAATATAATAATTATTATTAACATTAAGTTTTAATTTATCAGCTATATCTTTAGCAAAAAGATGATGTGTTACGATAGATGGCATTATGTTTCACCTCTAAAATTATTATAACAAAAAAAGTAGTTTAATAACTACTTTTTAACTAATTTAAATTGAATAATATTATTAATTGTTTTTTTTGGAGTAAGATGTTTCAATGCTTTAGTAGCATCTTCTCTAGAACTAGGCCATAATCTTTCTTCTTGAGATATAGCTTCTTCTAAATCATCATAAGATACTTCGGTTCTATTATTAAGTGCTGCAATAGCATAAGCATCTTTAACAATATCTAATACTAATCTTGGATTACCACAATAATCAAGTTTATTTCTACATCTTTCTTGTGTAAATTTTAGTAACCATTTAATAATCATATCTCTTTCTTCATCAGAAACTAATAATTTAGCATCACTGAATTTATTATAACTTAAGATAAGGTTTTCAACTATTTGATATACAAGATCTTCATCAGGTTCTTTTAAATTAACTCTTTTAAATCTTGTTTTAAATGCTGGATCATGTGCTACATAATCATCATACTCATAATCAGTAGTAGCTCCAATAACTCTGGCTCTACCATAATCTAGGTATGGTTTTAGTATCTCTGAAACAGAGTTATCATTTCCTTCACTTTTTCCTGCACCAAGAGCTTGATGTATTTCATCCATAAATAGAATTATATCTTTAGAAGAACTAGCATCAGCTAATATATTTCTCATTTTTTCCTCTAAAGTACCAACATATTTAGTACCAGCAACTAAGGTAGAGCAATCAACACTAAATATTCTTAAATTCTTAAGAGCGTCAGGAACTTGTCCTCTTTGAACTTGATAAGCTAATCCTTTAATCAAAGCAGTTTTACCACACCCAGAACTACCAACTACAATCATAGATTTATCTTTTTCTGGATATAATAATATTTTTTCAAGTTCCCTTATTTTTTGCTCTCTACCAACACATGGATCTTTTAAATATCTATCTTTAGTTAAATCAAAACAATACTTATCTAAATATGGTGTAGGTTCTTGGTAACTTGGTCTTTCATCTCTCTTATCTAAGAGACTCATTTTCATAATATCCCTAACCATTTTTTTATTTTCTTCAGCAATATTTATTTCATTTGCAAAAGCTTTACTACTATTTAAAGTTAATATAAATGAAACACCATCTTTTTGAGTATCAGTAAGAGCCATAGTAATTTGATTTAATGATGGTTCAGCTTTTAATACTTTATTTAATAAGTCTTCATTAAAATCAGTGAAACCAGCTATTTTAGTTATTTTATATGTTTTATCAGTTTCTAGTAAACCTATAACATTTTCTTTTCTAAATTTTACATCATTTTCTTCTTTGCTGGTATAAGTACCAGAAGAAACAACTTTATCAAAATCAATACCTTCTTTAAATTTAATAAACAATTCTCCATCTACAAAAATAATTTTTAAATCAGGATAATCGAATTCTACAAGAGTTTCTAAAGATTTTTCTTCTTCTTTTTCTAAATCTATACCATGTTCTTTAGCAAAGTCACAATCTTGATCATATACAACTTTACCAATATCTCTTAAAATATCATCATCATTTTTAAGCCCCATATTATATAATAAATCACTTATTGGTAAATAATAGTTTTCTAAAATACAATCAAAAATTTGATATGGTTGTAATTCAGATAATAATAAATCTTTATTATTCATATGATTATTTTCTTTAATACGACAAGCTATTTCAGAAAACATAGATTCTAATGTGTTGTTTGTAACATAGAAAGTATCTTCAGCTTTTTTAATTTCTATATCTTCAAAAGGAATATTAAACATTTTATATATTTTTTCTACAGTTATACCATATTTTTCAAATGTTTTACTTAATACTTCATCATTCTTAAGAGTAGATATTAAAAATGCATATCCAATAAAGTCTTCTATTTCAAATTCTTCATAAATAGGTGAAAAGTTTTTTCTTTTATTTTCATCAAGCTCTATATATTTTTTAGAGAAAAAATCTATATATGAAAAGACTTCATCAATATAAGCTTTTGTCTTATCATTTAAGTTAGAAAGTATTTCTTCATTTGTCATACAAAACACCACCGTTAAAATATATTTATATTAACAAAATGACTATTCAATGTCAATTTTATCATATGCAAAAATCTAATAATATGATATAATATGCCGGCGAAAGGAAATAATATGGTAAACATTTCTAAAGATGAATTATTAAGACTAGATATTATTGGTTCGGGTAACTTTGGTGTTGTATATAAAAAAGATGATAAAGCATATAAAGTGTACAAGGATCTTGTCAAAGCTAATGGTTATGATTTGGTAGAAAATCCTATGCTTAAACATGAATTTTTAACTATAAGAAAATGTAATAGACTTATTAGATTAAATAGAAGAATTCAAAACACTGATTTAATTGAAGAGTTATTATATATAGATGGTAAATTCTCTGGTGTAGTGATGCCATTTTATAATGGAAAATTATTTTTAGAATTAAGAGATTTACCACTAGAAGAAAGAATTAAATATTCAAGAATATTATTAAGTAACGCTAAAGAATTAATAGATAATAGTATATATCCATTAGATTATAAATTAACTAATATGTTCTTAGTGGATAGGGAAGTAAGAATAATAGATTTAGATGATGTTCTAACAAAAGTTATGGCATTTAAAAGCCCTATGCATGCTAAAGATAGTTTTATGATTTTAGATGAAACTATTAAAACGTTCTTAAATGATTTTTCTTCTCATTTTTTTCCTCAAGAGATTAAAGAAAGAATAACTAGAAAAAGAAAAGAATGGAATAAATCATATGTCACTATTAGTTCATATATTGATGAAAAAAGTGTTAAAAATAGACTATTATTTATAGATGAAGATTTTGATTTAAGTGATGATAGATTATTAGATGGGAGTAGGGTAATAATAGTTTATGAAAACTTCGATAAAGAAAGAATGATAGAATTATTAAATGAATTAAATTCTAGGGGTATTTCTGTATATGATCTTATTGAAAGAAAAGAATTAGATAGATTTATTAATGATAATTGTTATAGTGAATGTTTATTAACACAAAAGAATCAAGTATTAAGATTAAAATAATAGTGTAAACAAATACACTTTCAAAGATTACAGTAATTATAGTATGTTATAATTGCTGTAAGAATAGGAAGTGTATTTTTATGTATGATATTGATACTACAAATGTTAAAAAAGGTAAAAAATTCTTTTCAATATTTTTAATAGTAGGAATAGTAACCTTTATTGCAATAGGAGGATTTTTATATGTAGGTTATGCAAAATTAAATAGTTTAGATTCAACTACAATATCTACAGGATTACAAGTTAGTTCTTATGTAAATCACGAAGGCACTACTATGTATAAACCAACTTATTTTTATATGGTTAATGGAGAAAACTATTCTTGTCCTTCTAATACATCAACTAGTATAAGACCAGAATCAGATGGTGTAACAATATATTATGACTCTAAGAATCCATCAAAATGTATGTCTGAGTATTCTAAAAAGGGAAATTATATATTACTTATAGCTTTAATTCTACCAATATCATTTTTATTAGTTGCAGTTATTAATATGAAAAAAATAAATAAAAGACTAGAAAAAATAGAAGAATTAAATCAAAGGGGTAAACTAATTAAAGGATTACCTTATCGTCTTGAAAACACAGGGATGGTAGTAAATAATGTTCCGGTTCAAAGACCAGTAGTTGAATATACATTGGCTTCAGGATCAACAATTCCTTTATATGGTGATCCAAGACATGATAGAAAATATTCTGATGCTGATGGCTTAGTCGATGTAGTAATTGATGAAAATAATCCAGACAACTATTTTATTGATTTTGAGATTAATAGATTAACCGGTAATCAAGCATCAGACTACTATAAGGGACTTACTCAACCAGGTGTTCAAGCACAACAAGCTGCCCAAGTAACACCTCAAATGGTTCAACAACCAAAGCAACAACCAGTTCAAGCTGTTCCAATACAAGTTGATTCAAAACAAAATAATAATTATATGTAAATAAAAATCAATCTTATGATTGATTTTTATTTACATCTATAAATGACAACTAATAAATATTATGATATTATTATAATGGAGGTGCCGTATATGTCATTTAGTATTTTAACCAAAAGAATGCTGGAAAATGATAGCATCAAAAAAATTGTAGATAAAATTGAACCGAAAATACCTTTTTCTTATGAGCAGCAAAAAGCAATAGGATTAGATTTTAGTTCTATGATATTTGCTTTAGTTTTAAAAGATTATGATGGTTCAGAAGATAGAGGCATTACTTACTCTTCAATTTCACATGAGATAGATTGGGATTTTAAAAGTTTCAATTATGTAGTACCAATAATACGATTTGAAGAAATTAAAGAAGATAGCGAAACTGTTTCTGAAGATGAAAACACATTTAAAATCCAATATGGAAGCGGCTTAACATCTCGTGTCTCTACTGATGATGATTTGAGAAAAATCAGTGTAGATTCAATGATGGGGGATATTGTTGAAACCAGACGTAAAGTAACTGTTACTCTTCGAAAAGATGGTAAAAGAATTCAATTAAGAGTATTTAAAAATCAAAAAACTGGAGAAGAATATGTTTTCATGAAGAAAAAAGAAGATGGAACATATGATGATAGTTTAGATGTGCAGGCAACTTTTGTTGGAATTGTTTCTCCACTTACTTGGACAGTTGATAAACAGACAGGTGTGGCTATTTGCGATAAACTTTTGTTTCTATCTGAAAGATGTAGATGCGAATATAGCAAGTCTGCATTATCAAAATTTTTAGAAAGTGAAGATTTTGTTGAAGAATTAGGAGTACACCCAGAAAAGAAACAAGAAATGAAAGCAATTCATAATAATCCTTTTGGAGAGAAAAAGGAAAAGCTTAGTCTAGAACAAAGAATAAAAAGAATTTTAATGGGTGAAAAAAGAATTCCATTTTTAGTTGGTCACCCAGGAATTGGTAAAACACAAATTGCTAAAAGCATTAATAAAAACTGTTTATCATTTAATCTGGCTACTTTTTCTCCTGATACATTTTCTGGTAAAACAAGTATTGTTCCAGGAGATAAAATAATTACTCAAGAAGGAAATAAAACTGTTGAACATAACAAAAAAGGTTATACAACTACAGCTGAACCAGAATGGTATACTAAATTAATTGCAATGTCTGAAAAATGTCGTCAGAAAAATGAAAGATGTGTTTTGTTACTAGATGAGTTTGATAAATTAACATATAATATGCAAGTGTTTATTAATGGTATTGTTGATAGCCCACGTACTATTGCTGGATGGGAAATACCTGATAATGTTGATATTATACTAGCTGGTAATACAGAAGAATATTCTGATGCTGCATTTAATATTACTGGTGAAGTTGCAAGTAGATTATCAAAAGTAGAAGTTACAGCAGATGCTATTGATTGGTTAAAATGGGCATCAAAGCATAATATTGATCCAATTGTAAGAGCATATCTTCATAATTTTCCGAATAAAATTATTCAAGATGTTAAAGATAAAGATGGAGATTATGATTATGCAATAAGTTTAACTCCAAGAAGTTGGGATCAAAAGATAAGTGAGGAGTTAAAAGCAGCAAGAAGTATTCATGAATTCCCTTATTTAGAACCATATATGGACCAAAAGAGTAGAGAAGAATTTGAAGATTTTATTTCGTTATATTTTGAACTAGGTGTTGAAGAAATTTTAAAAGGAAATTTTCCAGAAAATGCTTATAATTTAACACATGATAGAATTCAAATAATAATTAATTGTTTAATAGCAACAGCAACAACTGAAGAAGAAATTACTAGTGCACTTGCATTTATTAGACAAAATAATTTAAGTGAATATCAAGCTCTCTTTGAAAAAAGATGGACAGATATTAATTCTACTGATGAAGATATTTTGAAACTTAAATTAGCTAAAAATAACTTAGATGAAAGGAATTCAAGTTATGGAAAATAGAAATGAAGAACGTTATTTATATTATATCTTTAAAAGTAATGCTCCAGTATATTTAAAAGAAAAATCTATTTTAGATACTGTTAAGAATTATCCATATTTTGAGATAAATGGTAACAATCAAAATTCATTTTTTGAACCATTAAAAGATTTTATATATAAAAATATTGGTGATGAAAAATCATATATAATCTTGAATGTTGAAAATATAAGTAAGAAAAATCAAAAGGCATTAACTTCTTTGGTAAAGGATAAATCATATCAAACTTTATCTTTATCAGAAAGTTATAAAATAATTGTGGTTGGAAATGAAGACAAAATAGCTAAAGAACTATTTGGTCTTTTGGTAGTAGCAAATGTTTAATGTTAATTCAGCAATAGATAGAACTTTAATCTATTTTCCAATATTTAAAATATTACTTAACAATGTTCGTTTTATAGAAAAAAATGATGTAACAACTGCTTGTACAAATGGCAATGCAGTATATTATAATCCAACTTATTTACAAACAGTATCAAAAGATGAACAGGTATTCTTTATAGCTCATGAACTAATGCATATCACTTTAAAGCATATTTCTAGAAAAAAAGGAAGAAATATTGAAATATGGAATTATGCAACAGATGCAGTTATTAACCAAATTTTAAAGAAAAATGGACTCCCTTTACCAGAAGGAGTTATAGATTGTCCTGATGCATTATCGTATAGTGCTGAAGAATATTATGAAATGATAAAAAATAGACCTGATTGTGAAGAGTTAATGTCACAATATCGTCATGATAAAGCAAAAAGCTTAATAGCAACTCATGAACATTGGGATGAGGAACTTTCTGAAGGAATTGATGAGGGATTATCTGATATAGATGAACATAATGTAACAGATTTAAATAAAGAATTAATTCATCATGATAATCAAGCATTTACAAGTGATCTTCAACAACAATCTACACCTACACCTATAACTACTAGTTTAGGTAATGTTGGAACTTCCTCTGCTATTATTGATTGGAAAAGTTTTTTACAAAGAAAGAGAAAAAAAATTACATCAGGAGATTACAATTTACATAAAGGTTACTTTGATGAGGAAGGAATATATAAATATCCTTATGAATTAATACGTACTTCAAAAATTGAAATATTGATAGACACTAGTGGAAGTGTTAATGATGATCTTGTAAGAGCATTTTTACAAGAATGTAAAAATATTTTTGATGATTACGTGATAAAAGTAGGATGCTTCGATACTAACTTCTATGGATTTCAAGAGATAGATAAAGAGGAAGATTTAGATAATTTTGTAATTGAAGGAAGAGGTGGAACTGACTTTACAACAGCAATTAATTCTTTTAGTAAAAAAGCATCTGTAAAAATTATTTTCACAGATGGTTGTGCGAAAATGCCAAAAGAAAAGTGTGATGTTATATGGTTAGTATATTCAGATAGAAAGATAGATCCACCAGGTGGAAAAGTATTATATATTGATCCAAATTCATTAACACTGAATGGTAGAAGTAGATAGAAAAGTACATAAATAAATCAGGAATTATTTCCTGGTTTTTTAAAACAATAAAAAACTCAATTCTTTCGAATTGAGCTTTTATATAAACATCGCTTTAAGCGATGGTTTTCACAAATAGAGTGGTTAAGCAACAGCTTACGAACCATAATGTTCTATTTCTAAAAACATTATATATGAATTCTTATTAAATTTCAATGGGAGTATATGAAGATTTACAAATATATAGTATAATTTATATGAGTGAAACTTTGAGAGAAGGAGGTATTTTAAATGTTAAATGAGATAGTTAATTTAATAAATCCAGACAATAAAGATTTGGGTGAAATGTCTAAAGAAGAAATTTTGGAAATTTTAATAAAATTGAATAAACGTTTAAGATGCCTAGATGAATCTGAAAATGTAATTGAAGAAAATATGTCAGCTGGTGATTTAGTTTCACCTACAAGAGAAGTTCAAACGAAAATTTTAGAATATTTAACCGAAAATTTAAACAAAGTTTACGATAAAAAAGTAAGAGCAACAATGGTTTATTATACATTATTAAATTTACATATGTTTAGTGATGGAAATGGAAGAACAGCAAGATTTATGTATGATTTAATTAGTGGAGACTTAAGTGAAGAAAATATCTCATATTATTTTCATAAAGATTCAAATAATACAAACGAACAAAAAAA
>AUXO017558969.1_pt1 | contig 10750 bp, 12 predicted proteins | sample 768731 | NCBI WGS metagenome assembly AUXO01 (sample SAMN02715735, study PRJNA202380) | gut metagenome | biome: sheep rumen | host: Ovis aries | place: New Zealand: Palmerston North
GCTGCTTTAGTAAATGTAAGTATTAATAATTCATTAACATGAGTACCATTTAATATCTTTTGAAGAACTCTTTCAGATAATACTGCTGTTTTTCCACTTCCAGCACCAGCACTTACTATTATATTTGTTCCACCATCATTTATAGCTTGTTCTTGTTCTTTAGTCCATGCCATTATCATCACCTCCAAAGATATTATTTGGTTTTGGTAAAGATACTATATCATCATTTTTCATAAAGCATATATCCTTATAATTACAATATTCACATCCATAATTTTTACCATTTATTTCTTTAGGATTAATATCAAATTTAGCATTAACAATGTTATCAGCGGCATTCTTAATATTATTATCAATAATAGTATTTAATATTTCTATTTCATCATTACTTATAACTTTAGAATATGAATAAAAACCATCATTAGTTGTTTTCATACTCTTAATAATATTTGAATCATTATAAGAAGTATCTACTTTAGATAGAATGTTTATATCACTATTAGAATATCCTTGTAATTTAAGTTTATCTTTCTTTTTATTAATATCTGTTTCATTATTTAGAATCTTTTGTAAATAAAATCCACCTATCTTTACATTTTTAATAATATTGCTATTCTTTATTAAATATGCATATACAGGTAATTGCATCTCTAATCCATAAATATTATTATCTATATTTAAATGTGGATTACCAGTCTTATAATCAATAATAGCGCATATAGTATCTCCATCAAATTCATCATATAATATCTTATCTACAAAACCTTTAAATGTAATATGTAAATCTTTATTAATTTCAATAGTTATTTCTTTTTCATACATGCTTTTCTTTAATTGTGTGTAATTTAAACCATTTTTAATAACATCTATTATTAAAACTAATTCATCTTTTAATATATCTAAAAAAAACAAATCACTATTTGTAAACTCAAATTTCTTTTTATAATATTCTACTTGATTATTCCAAGCTAATTCATAATCATACTTTTCAACAAAACATTCTGATAATATTTTATGAAAAATACTACCAACTATTGTTTCAAATGTTTGTTCATATTTATTTAAATCTAAAATATTAGATAAATAATATCTATAAGCACACTGATAATAAGTATTAATACTTGTATATGAAAGTGTTAATGAATTATTTAAATAATTATTTAGATCTTTTTTATCAATTCCTTTAAATTTATTATCATAGCTTAAATATTTTAAATCTTTATAATTATTCATTAGAATTCCTAATTCATCATTTACACTACCATATTTTCTATTATTATCTAATAATTTAACAAGTTCTAATTTATTAAATGTATTTGATGAAGAATAATCTATATCAATTATTTCTTTATCTAATAAATCTTCACTATAAATACTAGATACAAATATTTCACCTTTAAGATCATGTTTAGAGTATGTTACTACAAGATTTTTGATTCTTTTAATATAGTTAGTTATATTAATAGTTTCATATTCATTTAACTCACTAGATTGGCTTATATTCATTGATATTTTATCTTTATCACTTAAATAATCTTCATCTTTATATTTAATTGGAAAAGATCCTTCATTAAAATTAATTAAGAATACATAATCGCCATCTTTAATATCATCTAAATTAACTACTTTTATAGAATTATCATATTTATCATTATCAATTCTAATACATGATAAATCATCTATAATAAAATCTTTTACTTCATTATAATCATCTATAAAATAATAACCATTTACAATATTAATAATATTTTTAAAAATATATTTATCTTTATCAGTTTTAATATATTTTTTAATTTCATCTATTGTTTTATTAATATCACTATCAAAATTATCAATAAACTTTTTAACTATTAAACTACCCAATATACTTTCACTACTATTTAATTCAACTGGAATATTAAACATTTTAAAAGTCTTTTTAATAGTAAAAAGATATGATTCATTAACATTACATAATTTAATATTATTAATGTTAATACCTTGTTTAATTAATTTACATATTTCATTAGCAACAAAAGATACTTCTTGTTCTTTATTATTACATTCATATATTTTATTTTTTATAAATCTATTATCTTCTTCAATATATTCAACATTAGAAAAACTTTCTAATTCTTTAAATATATTAGTATAAAAAGAATCTAGTTTACCAACATTATAAACTACAATATCTTTATTTTTTAAAAACTCATGAAATAACTCATTATATTCTAATAAATTATTCTTTATTAAATCATCTTTTATTTTTCTTAAAAAATCTACTTTTTTAGAATGATATTTATCATCTATATAATAAATACTATCCATATATTTTTTTGATACATCATAAATAACATTATATTTTTTACTTATAAAATATAATGCTTCTTTATCATAGTTAAAATAATAGTTTTTCTTTAATTCACTTAGTGTAATTATTTTAAAATTAACTAATGTTTTTATTTGATTTAGAAAAGTATTTTTATAACTATCTCTTATAATTATTATTTTATTATTAAAGTCATTCATAATTAACCTCTAACATTTAAATTATATCATATAGTATTTTTATAAAAAAGTATGATATAATGTTCTAAGTAAAGGTTGTGATAATGTGAATAAAGGGAATCCAGTAGTTGGAGTCGTAGTAGGATTAATATTTATAATATTGTTATGCTTCTTTGCATATACAGTATATGGAATTGTTTATAGAGCAGGACAAGAAAGTGATTTTGCATATTTAGGAGATTATACTACATTTGTTAATTTAGAAGATAATATGTCTCCAGAATATGAAATAAATGATTTAATAATAGCTAAAAGAGAAAACTATTATTCAATGTCTGAGACAATTATTTATAATTATAATAATTCATATAGATTAGGAGTTGTTGTTAAAACTACAAGTACTAAATACTATATAGGAGATAGTGCTGATACTAAAGACGAAGATTTAAATGAAATTACATATCAAGATATAGCAGGTGCTGTTGAAAAACGTATTCCAAAAGCAGGTAGTGCATTTAAGATATTAACAAGTACTGCTTCATTAATAATAATAGCTATTATGTTCTTATGTTATATGATGTTTGCTAAGGAGAAATAATGGCTATAGACAAAGTAAGAAAATACTTTAAAAAATATAAAATTGATAATAAAATAATAGAATTTGATGAAAGTAGCGCTACTGTTGAATTAGCTGCTAAAGCATTACATACTGAAGGTAAAAGAATTGCTAAAACTATGTCATTTAGATTAAAAGATAGATTTATATTAATAATACTTGCTGGTGATGCTAGAATAAGTAATTCAAAATATAAAGCTTTCTTTCATGAAAAAGCTCATATGTTAAAATATGATGAAGTAGAAGAAATAATTGGTCATCCACCTGGAGGTGTTTGTCCATTTGCTATTAATGATGGAATAGATGTTTATTTAGATGAATCATTAAAAAGATTTGAAACAGTATTCCCAGCATGTGGAAGTACTAATTCAGCAATAGAATTAACTATAAAAGAATTAGAGAATTATTCAAATTATAAAGAATGGATAGATGTATCAGAATATTAAAAAACTAGATTAAATCTAGTTTTTATTTTACCATTTTATATCAATAGCAAATTTCTTAATCATAAATTTATAAACTACTAAGAATAATCTAAATAATCCTATATTATATAAAGCTTTTACTATCCATAATTTATAATTAACACCTTTATTCTTTAATACATAAAATAATTTAATATATTTAGATTTCTTATATTTAGGAAAATTCTTTTTAAGAAACTTTTTATTATCTTTTAATACTTGTTTAAAATTAATATCTTTATTCTCAGATAATCTATACATCATAGATATACCTAAATGTAAGAATGCACATGTATCAACATATTCTAATAACTTTGGGTTTTCTTCTTTATAATAATCTCTTACTTCAACCATACTTTTACATGTAGGTTCTAATTTACTAATATCTATTGTATTCATAATAGAATCTTTTCTAATCATATAATAAACTAAACTATCATTTACAAAAGATACGTTATTAGCATGAACATATAATAATTGTTGAAACATTAGATCATCTACTACTCTAGGTATATTTTTCATTTTATACATATTATCAAATAATTCATGTCTAAATATTTTATTCCAAGGAGCTCCATTTAACATTAATAAATAACCTGGATTTTGTTTAATATTAAAATTATATTTACTACTTTTACACATCTCTCTTGAATATATTTTATTTGTTTCCATATCTATTCTATCAAAACCACAAACTGCTATATCTGAATTATTTCTAATAGCATTACTATATAATTTTAAAGCAAAATCTTCATTAACATAGTCATCACTATCTACAAAACCAATATATTCACCAGAAGCCTTCTTTACCCCATCAAAACGTCCTTTCCATACTCCTTCATTTTCTTTATCAATAATTATTATTTTATCTTTATACTTTTTTTCATATTCTCTTAATATTGATAAAGAATTATCTTTTGAACCATCATTAATACATATCACTTCTATTTCACTAAGTGATTGATTAACTAATGAATCTAAACATCTTCTAAGATATTTTTCAACATTATATACAGGAACAATAATACTAAGTTTCTTTTTCTTTTTCATATCTTTATACTAACAAAAACTCATTATAAAAGCAAATCTATTATTAGATTTGCTATTAATTATTTAAAGTTAAACATCTATCTATATTTTTATCTACTTTAATTAATACTTCTCTTATATCGTATATTATATCTAAGAATAACTTAGTACTTTCAGTAATTTCTTTATCCCATACACCTAAATTATCTAAATTATATGTGTATACCTTACCATTTATATTAAAATAAAAATCATTATGATATCCATCTAATGTCATAACACCAGAATGTAAATCTTTTATTACTTTATGTTTTTTAAAATATGCTTCATTTTTAGAAATAATATCTAATATTTTAGAACTATCTACTGTAAAATATGCATTTTCTAATTCTTTTTTCTTTCCTTCATTATCATATACACACCATACATTATCTTTTTTATCACTTGTAATAATTAAAGTTGATACTTGGACTCCCCATGCATCAGCTAAATCATATCTAAAAATAATATTATAATTTTTATTAATATCTAGAATTAATTTATCATATTTCTCTGCTATTTTTTCTTCTTCCTCTTCTTCTTTTTCATGAGGTAATTCTTTCTTTTCTAATTCTTCATATTCATCTTGTTCTTTATCATATAAATCTACTATATCTTTAACATATTTATCATACATAATATCACTTCCTTATATTTGGTGTTCCATCTAATTTTTGTTGATTAATCCATACTTTCATAACTAATGAATGGGGTAATATCTTTGTTAAACATTTTTGAAATCTATTAACAAATCCATAACAAGATATATCTTTCTTAGAATTATATAAATCTTTAATAGCTAATTCCATTACCTTCTTAGGATCATACATTGCATTATAATTAATAACTACTTTCTTCTTTCCATCATCTATTGCTCTATCAAAAAATTCTGTTTTAGTCCAATAAGGAGTTACTGATAAAACATGAATATCTTTATATTTTAATTCTTGATTTAAAGCCCTAGAATAAGATAATAAGAATGCTTTAGTAGCTGCATAGTCATTTATATATGGTATAGGTTGAAATGAAGCACATGAGACTATATTCATTATCTTAGAACCTTTTTTCATATAAGGTAAACTATAATCAATCATTGCTATAGGTGCTTTCACATTTAAATCAACCATATTTAATTTAACTTCTGTATCTATATTCTCAGAATGATCAAATATACCAAATCCAGCACAATTACTTAGTATTATAATATTAGGTTTTTCTTTTTCAAGTTTTTCTTTATATTTTAATAAATCTTTTTCATTAGTTAAATCTAATTTTAAAGGTACTATTTTATCACTAACACTCTTTTTTAATTCAACTAATCTTTCTTCTCTTCTAGCAATAGCCCATATTTCATCAATATCTTTTTCTTTATCAAGTATTTGTAATAAAAACTCTTTTCCCATACCTGAAGAAGAACCTGTTACAACTATAATCTTTTTCATAAAATCACCATATTTAGTATATCATTTTTTATTGTCTTTTTATATTGTTTATGCTAAAATATCAAATTTATGTGAGGCGGTTAATATGAATATTGCTGAATATAGTAAAAGTCAAGATTCACTAGAAAATAGAGAAAAAGCTTTATTTGAAATGTTAGATACTTTAGATAAAGATAGTTTTGAACTATTTGGTGAAATAATTGATTTAGATGTTAACTCTTCTCAAGATTTAGAAAAACTAATTGTTAAAACAAGATCATTAATTCAAACTTATTTAGAAACAAATGAAGCATTTAATTATTTATATGTTGTTGAAGCAAAAAGTTACATATATATTTTAGGAAGATTATTATTAAAAAGCTCATTTGGTTTAACAGCATCAGTTACATTTATTACTATTAATATAATTCAACATATTTATTCTATGTTAGTTGTTTTATTAAGTATATCTTTATTATATGTAAATCAAATAAGAGCAAATAGAAAATTCTCTGAAGAATTTACTGATACTTATGATAAAACATTAAAATTCGATGAAAAAAAATTAAAAAGAATAAAAGATACTTTAGATAATTGTTCTAGACTATTAAGTGGTAAGATTAAACAATCTGGTGATAATGGATTAGATAGTGTAATTACTTTTGCTGATTATTATTTATCTTTATATTCAAATAATATGATTACCATAGATGAAATAGAAACTTTACCTCTTGGCATTAAAAATATCATGATTATGATTTTAAATCAAAAACTAAATAAAAATGAACATGATTTATCAACATTGTTAACTGCTTTTAGTAATAAGAATAAAGAATTAAAATTAAAAAAATAAAAGAGAATTTAAATTCTCTTTTTATATACTATTATTTCAGGATTACTTCCATTTCCACCTATCTCAATATAATTTGCTCCACATATTGATTTCATAAAAACACCTCTAAATATTTAATACACTAATAAATAAAAAAACACAAGTATTGAAATATTGTGTTTTTTATGCTGTTAAATAAATAATAACCATATTATTTTAGAAATTAGATGACTTCCAAAATGAGCTAACATTGAATAATGAATACTATATTTTCTATATAGCCATCCAAAAGCTAATCCAAATGCACCATTCATTAAGAAACATCTAAGTAATATTAATCCATCTAAGTGACCAAATATTTGAATAGTAGATGGTAAATGTCCTGCTGCAAATAATAGTGCTGTTATTATATTTGATATAACAAATACCTTAGTTGGTATTTGCTTTTCATCTTTATAAAATATTTTAGATATTATCCATACAAACAATGACATTAAAAATAATCTCATTAATATTTCTTCAAATACACCACCATAAGTAAAACTCATAATTATGTAACTAATAGTTGGTTTAGCAGCAAAAGATTCGGCTACTCCTGGTATAAGTGCTCCAAAGACATATCTATCTACTACGCTTAAAAATAAACCTCCAATTATGGAAATAATTATTGTATTTCTTATTGCATCATTATCACATTTATATTTCTTCCACAATCCTACTTTATTAGATAGTATAATTCCTAAACCGATAAATATAATTGCATATATTATACTTTGAATCATCGTAATAGCTATTACCATATTTTTAGAACCAACTTGTTTAATAGCTTCTTCTAATTCTTTCTCCCCCACTAAATCAATTGAATAAATAGTAGTAAAATATATTCCTATAATACAAGCAATAAATGTAAATACAAAAAATTTCCAATTATCTTTAATATACTTCATAAGCACTCCTTTTTAAATTTTTTCCTTTACTACATATGCATTATTGTATCTTTTTCTATGTTTTCTATTACCACATCATTAAGTGGATGTTTTTTTAATTCTTCCAACTTTTGCTTATCCATATAAGGTTCTAATATTTTCATATCCGTATAATCTTTTGGTCTTTTCGTAAAACCTTTTAAATGATAAACATTTTCAACAGTACCAGTTCTAAAAGATGTACCCATAAATTCAGTAGGTACTTCTTCATATCTTAATTGAGTACTAATAGGATCAGATCTTCTTTCTAACACGTCTACTTCTACATTTCCTTCTTGTAAACGATGAGAATACTCTGTCATAGTTATAGAATTATCTTTTTCTCTTCTAAATGTGAAAAATCCTAAATGAAATTCGTTATTTGGATTTTGTGCTAAAACAAGATGAGGAGGGTGATTTAATTCCATTTCATAATATCTTTCTAAACTAGGAAATCTATCATCATGAAATATATATCCACTAGATTCAATTATTTCAGCAACTTTTGGAATATCTTCTTCATTTACCATTATATCTATATCATCATGATATCTAAATAAAGGTATACCTTTCTTTAAAAAACACGGTAAAGCTCCTACTATATAATAATCTATTCCATATTGATTAAATAAATTAGCAAAATAAACAATAGATTCTTTGACTAATTTATGATTATCTTCCATAGACATATTTCCTTCAACATCATTTGAATACATTTTATTTAATAATACTTTCATTTCTTCTACTGAAGAACATATTGAAGGATCAATATTTCTAATTATTTCAAGTGAATGATTATATAGTTCTTCATTGTTTGATAATACCCTATAAACTATTAGTGATAGTTCCCCCATAACTTTTCTTTCACTTAAAGGTGATAATCTTTCTATTAATTCTTTCTTTTTATCTTCAGGTACAGGAACAGACTTTGTTAATTCATCAATTACATTTTTTAATTTAATAACATCCATATTATCACTTCCATTATTATTCTAACCATGATTTATAATCATCATCTGATTCTCTACCATTAAATCTTTTTCCATCAATGAAATTTAAATTTGGAAAATTGTTTCTAATGCTTTTATAAGTTGAATCTATTGGTGATGATCCACTTGTAACAAAAACAAATATTCTTTTATTTGTCATATCATTTTCTTCTAGAAACTTATCAATAATTGTTGGTTCTTTATACCACCAAATTGGAAAGCCTAAACATATAGTATCATAATCATTTAAATTAGATACTTTATTTACTATATCAGGTTTAATATTTTCATTCATTTCAATAGATGATCTACTCTTTTTATCCATCCAATTTAAATCTTCATCTGTATATTTTTCTAATGGTTCTATTTCAAATAAATCACCATTTACTACTGATGATATTCTTTCTGCAACTAATTTTGTAGTTCCTGTTGCTGAGAAATAACTAACTAATACTTTACTCATAATCTCCTCCTAAATTATTTTATCAACTGAAGATAATATATCTTCTTTTAGTTCTTTAATATGTGGATATTCAACTAACTGTTTCATATAATATACAATATCATATATAGCTAATCTTTTATACAAATTTTGAATATTAATAATCTCTGGATAGTATTTTTCTATATATTTCATTATATTAGAATAATCTTCTAATTTAGTATACTTTTCATTATCTTCGTTAGCAAATTTCCATGGCTTTCTAACCATTCTATAAATAATGTCTAATTCAAAATCTTTAGGTGCATATAATGATCTTTCAAAATCTATTAATTTAATCTTTCCATCTATATAAAATATATTATCAAAATGCAAATCATTATGTATTAATACAAATTCATCTGATACTAAATATTTTGAAAAATTTAAATATGCTTCATCTATCCTAGATAATTCTTCTTTTGAAAATATACTTAATTCCTTAACTTTGTTATATGCATTATTAAAAATATCTTTTGTTCTTTGAATCCAATCATATGATTTACCTTTATTACTATGAAATCTTTTCATAGCTTCACATAATTGTTCAATTATATTTTCTCTTTCTGACTCATTCAATTTATACCATATATCATATAAAGATACCCCATCTATTTTTTCAATTATTTCATAAATATATGGAACATCTTCTTTACTAATATCTGAAAAGTATAACTTAGGAATTAAATCATTATTCTTATTTGAATTATAAAAATCAATTTCTTTTTTAAACTTTTCTTCATTATTTATATTTGTACATATTTTTAATATATAAGAATCATTAACTTTATATAGTGTATTTGTAAATCCAACATTTATTATTTCAATAGAAGGATTATCTACAAAAAGTGATTTATTCTTTTCTATAATTTTATTAACTACTTCATCCATAATTATTACTTCCATATAAATTATATCATAAAAAAAGTCCTTTATAATTGGACTTTTTAATTTCTATAAATCAAACAAAAATGCTTTTAATACAATTAAAAGTGGTATTATGCCTGCTAATGATAAAAATAAAAGAATAAATCTATCCCTAACTCTATTAGGATATATATAAATATCAGGATGTCCTTTTTTTATGTATATATTGACTGTATTTCCAACTTCTAATTTTTTATTATAACCATACCCTTTATCTTCAATTTCATATGTTTTACCTAAATAATTAAATTCATACTTATAATGAGCAAAATTACCACCTGCATCTGGTGTATCTATTCTCTTAACTTCTTTATCAGTTACTGAACCTTCTATTTTTTCATAATATGTCATTTTTATAATCGTAACAACTGCAGGTATAAATAATAAACCAAAAAGAATAGTTAATAAAATAAGTACCAATATAATTATAGCTAAAATTTGTCCCATAGTATTCCTCCTAATATCAAATACATTATAACACAAAATAAAAACTCACATAA
>AUXO015773309.1_pt1 | contig 10749 bp, 14 predicted proteins | sample 768731 | NCBI WGS metagenome assembly AUXO01 (sample SAMN02715735, study PRJNA202380) | gut metagenome | biome: sheep rumen | host: Ovis aries | place: New Zealand: Palmerston North
TTCCAAGGTGGTGTTGCAACAAATAAAGGTATGGTTAAAGCTTTTGAAGAAACATTAGGTACATCAATTGTGGTTCCTGACCATCACCAAACAATGGGTGCAATAGGCGCAGCTTTACTTGCAATGGAAAATCATCAATATACAAATAAAGAAACTTCATTTAGAGGTTGGGAAGTCGGAGATATGCACTTTGCATCTATCACATGTGATTGCAATGGCTGTTCTAATCAATGTGAAGTTATTACTATAGTTGAAGGTCTTGACGAACATAATCACCCTCATTATGACAATATTAAAGATATTCAAGGTAATATCATTGCTCGCTGGGGCGGAACTTGCGGACGTTGGGACATTGCATAGATAATGAACAAAAACCCTGAAGAACAGTTTAAAAATTTTCTTATAATAATTGTTCTGGTTTCTGCTGCAATAATTTATTTTATTGTAAAACCTGATTTTTCCGATGCTACACATAGCAAAAATGGAATTAAATTGTCTTCTCAAAAACCATGGGTTGAAGATTTTGCTCAAGATAAGAACGAAATTGACGATGTTGATATTCAACTTACTTATAAGGAAAACAAATTTAAGCAAGAAGAATCAGAACAAAATTTTAAACATACGGATGAAGATTATTGGGTTACCGGCAGTGTTCCAATTAATCCAATGAGTGATTTAAATAACAAAACAAAAGACGAAATATATGCACAAAGGAAGTTTTTTGTAGAAAAAACTATTTTCAAAAACAAAAAATATAGACCTTCAAAAGATGTTTTCGGAAAAATTGCAGATAACAAACCATGGTTAGGTATAGAAGCTTTAACTTGTTATGGTAAAGGTCCAAATGCATATAAAGGTTTATCTGAAGAAAGTCGTTATATAAATAATCCGACTATGTTAATAGGATTGGACAGAGTAAGTTTTGATGAAAAACCACAAAGCATGTGTTCTGTTACAGACTATCTTATGCCGGTAAAAATTAATTATTCAAAAGATGACAATACAATAAAAGTTATTTTTGAAGTTTCTGAATACAAAGGTGATTTGGGAACAGAATTTTTACTTAAAGGTTTAAATGCCAAAGATTTAGGTTTTGTGTACGCTTATGCGGATAAAACAGAAAATGTTGTGTTTTTACAACAAGATAAAAATATTTCGACAGGTGTTCATTTGTTTAAAGATTTTATTCAACTGGGTACTGTTTGCGGTGTAGAAGGCGGTTGTAACAATGCCTCTCCATTTCAAAAGGAGTTAAATTACACAGTTATGAGATATCCTGCTTTGTTACATTTTAAATTATGGAAAAAACGACCTAAAAACATAGAAACAAAGGAAGATATTAATTATTTGATTATATTAAAATAATATTATATAATCGTTAAAAAGGAGAATTACATTGAAATTATTAGGTTTTGCATTAGAAATAATGAATTGGCTTTATATGCTTGGTATAACATTTGTTGTAGCTTATTTAATAGGTTCCATACCAACAGGTTATATTCTTGTTAAAGTAAAAACAAATGAAGATATTAGAAATATTGGTTCCGGTTCAACAGGTGCAACAAACGTAAAAAGAGTTTTGGGTACACCGTATTTTTTTATAGTAATGATTCTTGACGCAATAAAAGGTGCTTTACCAGTTGTTCTTGCATCATTATTTGTGACATTTAAAGCGGAATTGGGTTTACCTGCAGTTATTGCTTCTATTGCTGTAATTATCGGGCATAGTAAACCTTTATTTTTAGGATTTAAAGGTGGAAAATCAGTTGCAACAGGTGTTGGTACAATTTTAGCATTAAACTGGATTGTTGGTTTAATTGTTGCTGCTGTTTGGGGAATTATAACTTATACTACAAAATATGTTTCTGTCGGTTCTATAATTGCGGTTGCTTTAGCACCTGTTTTGATGTTTATATTTCATCAACCAGTAGCATACGTAGTTTATTGTGCTATTGGCGCTGCATATATAATATATTTGCATAGAGAGAACATTAAACGTTTAATTAAAGGTGAAGAAAACAAAGTCAGAAAATAATATAATCAATTGATTGCCTTTGTATAAAAAAATATTAAAATATAAATATGAAAAAATTATTACTCATATTTACAATTATAATGTTTACAATTCAATCGGCAAAGGCGGATATTGATTATGTACAAATTTATAACAGTCTAGAGGAGCCTACTTTTCAATACATTCATGGAATTGACCCCGATCAATACTTTGATATTCAAAATTATGCTTGGGCTCCATATCCGTTGTTAAGACTTAATCAAGAAGTATATTTTAAAAAACAAAAGATTGACGCCGGTTATTATCTGTTGACTCCGCGTGAGCACGACGGAAAATGGTATGTTTTATTTAAAGAAAATGGTGTAGTAAAAGCAACAGTTCCTTGTTATAAAAATGAAATAGTTCCTGTAGGATTTTATGAAGCAAATTTGCCGAAAGAAAAATTAACTTTTTCTCAGAAAATTCATATCGGATTTGTACATCTTGTTGGCAAAGTAAATTCAGCTAAAAGAAAAAAAGCACCGAATACTTTTTTAGAATTAGAAGATTTAGATAATGATTTTATTTCAATGATAATTTATTATGGTTCAAGAAGGTATTATATTCTTTTACGTTCAAAAATGTTGTAGAAAATAAGGCGGCGGTTTAAAAAAAACGCCGCCTTATTTTCAATCTTATTCAAGACCTTCATCATCTTCTTTAATTTTATCAATAACCATTTTAGCCATTTCTTTTGCAATAATACTTTGAGTCGCTTCCGGACAATTTTGAAGCATTGTCATGGCTGTTTTTAGTGTACCATCAATATCGTACCAACGTCCGTTTCTGGAATCACTTTGACCTGATTGTACTGCTGAAATAACATCTTCTACAGATTCATATTTGTCATTTTCAATGTTGTGTTCAATGATAATTTTTATTAAATTAAGTGCAATTCTAATTTGAGTTTCATCATCAGAATGTTCAAGAGTGCTCATTGCTTGAGATAAAACAGGGTCTTTATCGTACCAACGACGGTGTTGGCTTGAGTATTCTTCTTTCATTTCTTGTTCCATAAATGCCTCCTTATGTATTAGCCTTGTTTAAAAGTAACACCTTTGTTGCCTTTTGGATATTTCCATTCAATACATTGCATATCACAAGCAATTCTACACGCACCGCATTCAAGGCAATTTTCGTAATTTACTGTTAATGTATTTTTTTCTTCGTTCCATTCCCATACTTGAGCTGGACAAACAAATGTACATGTTTTTCTGATACAATTTTTACATTTTTCAGGGTCAGGTGTCAAGTGTGAAATATTATCGCTCACATATTTTACTTTGAATAATTTATCATTTATGCTCATTTCAAAATCTCCCAAAGTAGCTTTATTCCTGTAAGACAGTCTTTTATTAATTCAAAAATGTTTCTGTCTGTAAAAATTGTTTTTATAAAGTTTCTAAACTTATCTCGTTTTACAATTCCATCAACTGAGGTAAACATTTCAAAGAAAGAATTAATTTTTTCAATGTAATATCCTGTGAAGGATTTTCTTCGTTTATGCATTGAAGACATTAAATTTCTATAACTGCGTAAATCTTTTATTATAAATGAATTTTCTAATTTTTGTTCATATATTTTTAAGCAATTTGAAGAGTAATCATTTTTATTTAATGCTTCAATAGCTGTTTCTGCTGCGTATTTACCACTAAGCATTGCCAAATTTGTACCTTCCCAGTGCAAGTTATTAACTAGCATTGCAGCATCACCAACAACCATTACTCCGTTATCATATAACTTTGGAATTTTATTGTACCCGCCTTCAGGAATTAAATGTGCCGAATATTCGATTAATTCACCATCTTTGATTAAAGGTTCTATTGAAGGATGAGCTTTTAATTTATCTAAAAGGTCATAAGGTTTTAATTGTTTTTCGGATAATTCATCCAAAGCAACACCTAATCCTATTGTTACCGAATTTTTATTTGTATATATGTATCCAAGTCCGAGCATATCGTTCATTGGATATCCTACAATTTCAGTAATGCATCCTTCCTCTGTATTAAGATTAAATCTTTCATTAATTTTTTCTTCACTGATTTTTATAACTTCTTTTACACCCAAAGCGACATCTTGCGGTTTTATATCTTTCCTTAAACCTATTTTTTTTGCAAGGAGTGAATTTACGCCGTCTGCAAGGATTACAATGTCTGCGTAGTAATTTTCTAATTCTGTTTTTACACCAACAATTTTTTTATTTTCCAGAATTAAATCTTCAACAACTGTTTCAGTAACTACGGTTACACCTTCTTGCTTTGCTTGTTCCGATAACCAACGGTCAAATTTACCTCTTATAACCGTGTAACTGTTTGAGTCTATTTCTTTTTTGAAATGTGATATTGTTGTTGCATCAGTTTTTGTCAAAAGCATGTATTGATGTCTTATATTGTTTCTTTCAAGAGGTGCAGCCTGTTCAAAATCGGGGAAGATTTCTTTTACGGCACGAGTGTATATTGCTCCACCAAAAACATTTTTGCTTCCACAAAAGCTTCCTCTTTCAATTAAAACAACTTCTTTACCTGCTTTTGCAACAGTAATCGCTGCAGATATTCCTGCAAGACCACCTCCTACAACTATAACTTGAGTTTTGTTTTTCATAAAAATATTATACATTATAAATATATTTTGTGTTTTAATTAATTTATGAATATTTTAGGAATATTACCTCACAGTATCGGCGGAAGATTAACAATTTCAAGTATTTTTGATGGTTTTGTTCAAAATGGACATAATGTCGAAATATTTGATGAATTAAAACAAAATGATTTTTTAAATTTTATAAAAGATAAAAGTTATGATTATATTCTAGGTTACGATTTTTCAGGTCTTAAACTTAAAGTTGATAATAACCTTACAATCCCAACAATAAATTATTTTTCTGATGTAATTGAAAGTAAAGCTTCAGGAGTTGGAAATGATTGGGCAAAATATTTACCTTATTTAAATTTAGAAGATAATTATACTTTTTATTGGGACAGAATTTTAACAGAACAAGCAGACATAAAAAATTTGCATTATTATCCACATTTTGTAAATACAGATATTTATAAATATCTGAATATTCAAAAAGAATATGACATAATGTTTGCAGGCCGATTAGATACTGATTTCAGGTTAAATTTTTTTATTGAATTAATGCAATGTTTTCCAGATTTAGATTTTGCTTGGTATGCAATAGAAAAGCATTTTAATGATGCTCTTGCAAGAACTGATGAAAAAGAATTAATAAAAAAATGCTACAAAGGTTTTATAGATAATGAAAAAGATATGTCATTTGCACTAAATAAGGCCAAAATAGTATTTAATATGAATTCTCAGGGTATTTCATCTTTGAATTATAGAACTATTCAAACTGTTGCGTGTAAAACCCTTATGATAAGTGATTTCAGAGAGGAAATAAACTTATTTAAAGGTGATTTACCTTTTTATATAAATATTCAAGATTTAGTAGAAAAAATAAATTATTATATGAGCAATAAAAAAGCTTATGAATATACTATAAATAAATGCTATGAAACGGTTTTAAACCATTTAAATTCAAAAACATGCGTAAAACAAATGTTAGAGCTAATTACATGATGTTCTATTATTCCAATTCAAATCGTTTGCACATTTTAGATAATCAAGATTTCCGTTTGTGATAACCCAATTAGTTCCATATATGTTTGAAGAAACAGAAAATTTGCCATTATTTGTTCTGTCGTCACCTTTTTTGGCTTTACCAAACGGGTCAACTTTTTGAGTGTATGGATTGATTGTAAATCCGAAAATAGATTCGCCAAGAATAGTTCCATCAAGTTCATTTGTTGCAACAAACACATCAAAATATGAATTTTCATCGCTATTATCCATAGTTGTATTATTCTTAAACGATAAAATAGTGCCATCTTTTAATTCACACTTAGTGTATGATGCAGAATTATAAGTGTCTAATGGGAAAGTTACATTATTATCCGAGCGGACAACTTCCAAAAATTCTTTATACCGATTAATTTTTTCTTCATTTGTAACATTTCCCCAATTTTCATATTCACCATATTTAAAAACAACTTGCTGATATGCGTTGTTTAGCTCATTGTATATTTTTCTCACATGAGTAACAGTACGTTCTTCATCATAGCTTCTAGTAAGATTTGGAATTGTGAGAGTAGCTACAACGCCTATAATAGCAATAACTATTAAAACTTCTGACAATGAAAAGGCTTTTTTAAACATTTTGAGCTTCCTTTATTTTATCTAATGAAAAATTAAACTTGTACAAATAATATAAACCGACAACGGTTAATAAAATTATTAATAACACAGGATGTACAAGCGAAATAGCAAGTATTTCCGATTTTTTTACACCATAAATTCCGAGTGCAATAATGTATGCGGCTTGATACGGTCCGAAAAATATGGATGATGATGGTAACATAGCTGAGAATGAAATCAAACTTATCACGAATAATGATGCAGAAAATGGCAGTGATAGATTGAAGCTTGATATTATCAAATATGCTACATAACATTCTATTCCCCAAATTAGAGCACTTGTAACAACAGACACTATAGATAGCTTTACACTATTTAAAACTTCAAAACCTTCCATAAACGAATTTGCGTGATTATTGAGGCTTTGCACAATTTTACATAATCTTTCGAGTTTTATTTTTGTCAAAAGTTGTTCTAATTTTCTGCATACAATATTAATTTTGTTAAATTTAAAAATTAAGTAAAAAGCAATCATGCTTCCTATAAAAATAGAACCAAAAAAGTACACCAAACTAAGAATTATAGGATTATTACGACAATAAACAAGTACTGCAAACAGCAAAATGAAAAATACACTTATCCCATCGAGTGTTCTTTCTAATATTATTGAACCGAATATTTTCATTTTTTTTTCGTTTTTGTTTTCACCAAGATAATATGCTCTGTAAATATCTCCGGCTCTTGCAGGTAAAAAACTATTTAACATGCTACCTACAATAAAAACAGCCCCCAAGTGCCAATTTGAATATTTTGAGTTATACATTAGTAATGCTTTCCAACGTATTCCACGAAGGTACATTGTGAAATAATACAATACAATAATCCAAAAAATATATTTAAAACTAAACATTTTAAATGCGCTTACAAACTCAGCAGCACTGATATCTCTAAAAATATATACAAGAAATATCAAAAATAATATAGTAACTGATACGGTTAAAATTTTTCTTTTGTCCATATAAAGAGTTTACCACAATTTAGATAATTAATCTATTTTAATAAGGTTTATTAACTAAAGCATTATGAGTGTCTAGTTCAAATTTATCATCCAGTTTATTTAATTTTATTTTCTCCCCATAGCGTTTTTCCAAAGCTAGTTCAATTAAATAGTCGGCAAAATGGGCATTTTTAGGTAAAAACGAACCGTGCAAATATGTTCCAAAAACATTTTTGTATCTTGCACCTTCTGTTTTGTCATTTCCGTTATTACCATTTCCGACAATAATTTTTGAAATTGGTTTTGTATCTCCTTCTAAATACGTTAAACCGCTGTGATTTTCAAAGCCTACAAGTGTATTTGGCTCAAGATAATTTATTTTTGTTGTGACATTACCAATAAAACGCTTGTTACCGGCTAAAGTATATGCATCAAGTATACCAATACCTTTTAATTCTGAACCGTCTTGAGCCTTATAATAATGTCCTAATAATTGGTATCCTCCGCAAATTGATAAAAATACAGCGTTGTTATCCCTTTCTTCTGTTAAAAATGTTTTATGCTTTTGCAGTTCAAAAGCAACATCAACTTGCTGTCTATCTTGACCGCCACCAATAAAATACATGTCATGTGGGTTAAAACTATCACCAACATTAATTTCTTCAGCAATAAATTTTATACCGCGCCACTCACAACGTTTTTTTAGTGTCAAAACATTACCAATATCACCGTATAAATTAAGTAATTTAGGGTATATATGTGCAAATGTTATTTCTAAATTTTTTTCCATATTTTTAGTTTAGTATAAATTATTACTTAGGGCAATAAATAAAACTTAATATTAAATATAAAAACTTAAAACATATCTGATGTTTTTGATATAATTATCAAGTAATTGGATTTTTGTATAAGTATGAAGGATAGAATAACATTATTCATAATATTTGTCGGTTTGGCGGTAATTTTATATGTTTACCAGTACCATTTTAATACTATTTGGGGACTGGTAACACTTATTGGTGCAATGTTTATCTATTCTATATATATGGTGCTTGCTGATAAGGATCAAAAACGTAAACTAAAAAAAAATCCTAAAGTTATGAACGAAAATTACAAACCGTTTGTAACAATTATGATACCTGCTCACAACGAAGCGTCTGTTATTTCAGAAACTGTTCAAAATATTTTACAAATTGATTACCCTAATTATGAGTTGATAATAATTGATGACAGAAGTGATGATAATACAGCTGAAGTTATGCAAGAGTTGGAACAAAAATACTCTAAAGTAAAAGTTTTCATAAGACCGAAAGATGCATTTCCTGGTAAATCTGCTGTTCTAAACGACGCAATGCAATTTGCACATGGAGAAGCTGTTTTGGTTTTTGATGCAGATGCAAGAGTTGAGCCTGACTTTTTAAAAAAATTAGTTCCAAACTTAGAACCTGATGATGTAGGTGCAGTTCAAGCAAGAAAAGTTGTATCAAATAGAAATGTAAACTTTCTTACCAGATGTCAAGATAATGAGATGACTCTTGATACGCACTTTCAAATTGGTAGAGATGCTGTTAAAGGTGCTGTTGAATTGCGTGGCAACGGTGAATTGATAAAAGTTACTGCGTTAAAAGACATTGGTGGTTGGAATAATTATACTATTACTGATGATTTGGATATGTCAACTCAATTGCATATAAAGGGTTGGGATGTCAGATTTTGCCCCGAAGCTATTGTTAGGGAAGAAGCAATTATTTACTTAAAACCTTTATACAGGCAACGAAGACGTTGGTTTGAAGGTAGCGTAAGAAGATATTTAGAACATTTTGGTGAAGTTTTAAAATCAAAAAAAATGTCATTAAGAGCAAGTCTGGATATGACAGCTTATTTATCAGAATTTATTATGCCAATTTGGTTTACAATGGAACTATTGCTCAGAACTTATAAATTTGCAACCGGTAAAATGCCTTTAAATGGTGTTTTCTCATCTATAATTGTTGGTATTGTAATCGGAATTTGTTTTTGTCTTGCAACAAGATATAGTTTGAGAAAATATAATAAATTAAGTCGTTGGCAAGCCTTAAAACAAGCAGTGGAAACTTCTGCATATATTTTATTTATATGGTTCCCGGTTGCGTTTTATATTGCACTTAAGATTTTATTAAAACCAAAAGATATGGATTGGGGCAAAACTACTCACGGGCTTGTTTTGGAAGCAGAAAAAGAAATGACAAATGTATAAAAAGGGGTTAAAAATGGTAACCGATATTAAAGAAAAAATCAGAGCAATACAAGATTTTCCAAAAAAAGGAATTTTGTTTAGAGATATTACTACTGCATTGAAAGATGCAGATACTATGAAAAAAATGGTTGATTTTTTGTATGAACACTATAAAGATAAAAAAATTGACTATGTTGCCGGCATGGAATCGAGAGGATTTATAGTTGGTATGCCTCTTGCTTATAAATTGAATGTAGGCTTTGTTCCAGTAAGAAAGCCTCATAAATTACCTGCTGAAACTTACCAGCAAACTTATGAACTTGAATATGGTACTGATATGATAGAAATGCATAAAGACGCTGTTGAAGAAGGTTCGAATGTGTTGATTGTTGATGATTTGTTAGCAACAGGTGGAACCGCTTGTGCAGCTTGTAAATTAATGCATCAGGCAAAAGCAAATATTGTTGGTACTGCATTTTGGATTGAGTTAAACGGACTTGGCGGACGTGAAAAGCTTGAACAACAAGAAGGCTGCGAAGTTTTATCTATGTTGCAATATTAGGCTCTGATATACTTTAGTATATTATTTATACCAAGGTTTAAAATTTTCTATTTGTTGGTATAAATTTTCGTAATTACCATCAAAATATATGCATCTATCATCAATAAATAACCAACACAAATCTTTTTTATCTGTAACATCAGTAATGAAACCATCCAAATCGTTTTCTACTAACCATTTTGATGCAAGTATTTTATTTCTAGTTGTGAATAATTTTATATCAAAATTTTCTGATAATTTTTTTATAAAACTTTTTGCTCCATTTTTAATGGTTGGAATATAATTTTTATCAAAATTGCCTTTATATTCATTAAGCACACCGTCTAAATCAATAAGGATAGTTTTTTTTAATGTTTTTGTCATGGCAGTCCTTTCCTTTTTTTGTATTTTATCACAAGCCCCACTTGTGGACAAGTGGGGCTTGTGAGTTCAAAATATTAATGTGGTAAATGAATTTAGAAAACAACTGGGACAGAAAATAAAAAAAATACGAGAAAGCAAAAATCTTTCTCGAGAAGAAGTTGCTTTCAAATGTGATTTTTCTGGTTCCTATATGGGAATGATAGAAAGAGCTGAAAATGATTTTAAAATCTCTAAATTATATAAAATAGCGGAAGCCCTTGATGTTAATATAAAAGATTTATTTTAATTTACTCTTTACACATAAATCTTGCATATTCTTTCTTCATTGGCAATTCTGAAATTTGAAAATGCTTGTTTTGCGG
>AUXO016958658.1_pt1 | contig 10749 bp, 10 predicted proteins | sample 768731 | NCBI WGS metagenome assembly AUXO01 (sample SAMN02715735, study PRJNA202380) | gut metagenome | biome: sheep rumen | host: Ovis aries | place: New Zealand: Palmerston North
CAGGGGAACCTGCTCCCCGACGACGTGCGGCTGAACGCCTACGGCAAGTTCCTCCGCTCCACCAGCCTCGACGAGCTGCCCGAACTCTTCAACATCCTCAAGGGCGACATGGCCGTAATCGGGCCCAGGCCCCAGCTCGTGCGCGACATGGTATTCATGACGGCCGAACAGCGCAAGCGCCACACCGTGCGCCAGGGCCTCAGCGGGCTTGCGCAGGTGAACGGGCGCAACGCCGTCACCTGGGAATCGAAAATCGCCTACGACCTGCAGTACATCGAGAAAATCACACTCCTCGGCGACATCAGGATAATCCTCACCACGCTCGGCAAGGTGTTCAAGCGCGACGGGATCACCGAAGAAGGTTCCGACACCGCCACCGACCTCGGCGACTACCTGCTCGCAAGCGGCAAGATCACCCGCGAACAGTACGACCGCGGGCAACAGGAGGCCAGGCGCCTCATCGCGGAGGCTTTGGCGTAAAAATGCACGGTCTTGTCTCCATAATCATGCCCAGCTACAACACCGGCCGGTTCATCGCCGAGTCAATACAGTCCGTATTGGCTCAGACCTACACGAACTGGGAACTGATTATCGTTGACGACGCAAGCACCGACAATACCGACGAAATTGTGAATCGTGTCATCCTGAGCGGAGCGAAGGATCCAGACCCGCGTATCCATTACCTCAAAAACGCCCAAAACAGCGGGGCTGCCGTCTCCCGCAACCGTGCCCTTGCACAGGCAAAAGGCAAATGGATAGCCTTTCTCGACAGCGACGACCTCTGGGCCCCCGAAAAACTCGAAAAACAGCTAAAGTTCATGGCCGAAAACGGCTATGCCTTCAGTTATACCCGCTACGAAGAAATTGACGAAAACGGCAACCCGACAGGAACGCTCGTGGGTGGCCCAAGACGCATCACCAAGACAGGAATGTTCAACTACTGCTGGCCCGGTTGCCTGACCGTGATGTATAACCGCGAAGTCGTAGGCGACATCCAGATTGCCGATATCCGTAAGAACAACGATTACGCCATCTGGCTCAAGGCATGTCGCAAGGTGGATTGCTATTTGCTCCCCGAAACGCTTGCAAAATATCGCAAAAGGGGCGGCTCTATTAGCAATCATAGCTATATTGCCCTCATAAAGTGGCATTACAAACTCTATCGCGAAGCCGAAGACCTGAATCCAGTCTGTTCGCTCTGGATTACGGCGAGGAATCTGTTTTTCGGCGTATGGAAAAAGTTTAAGTATGTGGAGCATACAGCATGATTCTAGTAAAAGGGCTCTATGAAAAAATCAAGAAGCGCCCTGCGCCTTATTATTACAATTATTCGATTTTGACAATCTTGTGCAAACCTGTCCGTAAGTTCTTCTGTCAGGTTCTCGCTCCGTATTGTCCGTTTAATTGCATAAGAATCCTTATTTACAGGATGTGCGGTTTTAAGATAGGTAAGCATGTCTTTATCGGTATGCGCTGCTATTTGGATGATGTTTGTTACGATCTTTTGACAATCGGCAATAACGTCATAATCAGTTATGGTGTTTTCTTTGCTTGCCATGGACGTAAGCAGGGGCACTGTCCGATAACCATTGAAGATGGTGTTTATATCGGCATGCGTGCGAATATTATTTCAAAGACGCCTACATGTGATGGCATTGTAATTGGAAAGAATGCTATAGTTGGAGCTTGCTCTCTTGTTAATAAAAATGTTCCCGATGGAAAAACGGCTGTAGGTGTTCCTTGTAGAATACTTTAAGAGGGCTTCTTGTGAAAAAAGTCGGGATTATAGGACACTTTGGTTTTGGACATGATTTGCTTAATGGCCAAACCATCAAAACCAAGGTTGTTTCAAAGGAAATAGAGAAAAGAGTAGGACATGAAGAAATTGTAAGAATTGATACAAGAGGCGGTTTGTTAACGCTGATTAGACTACCGATTCTTTTATTGTGTGCACTTGGTTCTTTTAGAAATGTTATTGTAATGCCTGCTCAGAATGGGCTGAGAATAATAGCGCCTTTACTTGTTCTGTTTAATTTTTTGTTTAGAAGGAAAATACACTACGTTGTTGTGGGGGGATGGTTGCCTGAATTTTTGCACAATAAGGTGTTCTTGACAAAATTGCTAAAATACTTTAGCGGTATCTATGTAGAAACAGAAACAATGAAGTCTTGCCTTAATTCAATGGGCTTTGGCAATGTTGTTGTTATGCCAAATTTTAAAGATTTGAAAATCCTTAATGAATGCGATTTATCAAAAGAAGAGAAAGAAGGTTTTCGATTTTGCACCTTTTCTAGAGTGATGAAAGAAAAAGGAATTGAGGATGCGGTTGCCGCTATAAAGATCGTGAATGGTCGGTTTGGTAAGAACGTATGTTCTTTGGATATTTTTGGACAAATTGATGAGAATCAGATAGTTTGGTTTAATAAATTGAAATCCGAATTTCCTGAGTATATTCAATATAGAGGCACGATTCCATTTAATAAAAGTGTTGAAGTGTTAAAACGATATGACATTCTCCTTTTTCCAACATTCTATAAGGGAGAAGGTTTTCCAGGAACATTAATTGATGCATATGCGGCAGGAGTTCCTGTAATTGCGAGTGACTGGCATTATAATAAGGAACTCGTAGAAAATGGTGTGGATGGATTCATTGTTCCTGTAAAGAAAGTGAATGAACTTGCCATGAAAATTGAATGGTGTGTTAATAATCAAGAAGTGATTTATCAAATGAAAAGAAATTGTCTTGAGAAAGCTCAATTCTTTTCACCGGATCAAGCGATAAAACCCCTTATGACAATGCTGGGTTGATATGGGTGTAAGTTTTTACAAAATCAAGAAATGGTCCAAAATGCTTTTAGGAAAAAGCATTTCGCATGTAAATCAGGGGCCTGGAAGGTTTTATTCAAAGAAAGAAATAGCTGGATATTACAATGATTTGACTGAAAAAGTTCTAAGACGCAAAGATGTGGTCAACGATGTTCCTTTTTCGTTGGTTGATTCTGGCGAGAAAGTATATTTTTCTATAGAAATTTTTCAGTATGGGTTAGGGGCGTACGATTTGTACCTTCAAGATGCCTCTGATGCTTATCTGCAGAAGGTTTATGCTTGCGCGAATTGGGCTTTGACAAACCAAGAGAATAATGGTGCGTGGAAAACATTTGCTCATAAAAAAGAAACTCTCCCTTATTCTGCAATGGCTCAGGGCGAGGGAATTTCTCTACTATTAAGGGCGTACAATGTTAGTAAGAATGAGTCTTATATGGAGGCTGCGAAGAAGGCTGTTTCTTTTTTACTAACGTCTATAGATGATGGTGGCGTGGCTAAATATGAAGGGGATGATGTCTATTTTATGGAATGCTTATATCTTCCATTGATTCTAAATGGATGGATATTTGCTATTTGGGGGTTGTATGATTACTGTAAAATATTTGATGATATTGCTGTAAAAGATGTTTTAAATAAAACATTGAAGTCCTTAGAGCAAAAGATTCCTGAATTTGATGCCGGTTATTGGAGTTTGTATGCAGAGGGTAAGATGATTGCGAGTCCATTTTACCATAAATTGCATATTGCACAATTAATGGTTATGTATGATTTGATTGGCGCCGGAATTTATGAGAGGTTCGCTAATAAATGGATGTGCTATCAAAATAGTTTCTTGAAATCAAAGTATGCTTTTTTTCGTAAAATGATTCAGAAATTATTAGAGAAATAAGAGTTTTTTATGAAAATAATTCAAATTATGCCAGAATTTGGTTCTGCAGGCGCAGAAATAATGTGTGAAAACTTGTGCTATGAATTGAAAAAAGCTGGGAACGAGGTCGTTGTAGTTAGTTTATTTACGCAGCATACGGATATTACAAAAAGATTGGAAAATGCAAAGATTGAAATTATTTATCTTGATAAAAAGAAAGGATTCGATTGGAAAATTGTATTCAAATTACGAAAGGTCATAAAGAAAGAAAAACCAGATGTAATACACACGCATAGGTATATTTTACCTTATGTTTTTTTTGCGACAATAGGAACTAAAGTCAAAATAGTTCACACCGTTCATAATGTTGCTCAAAAAGAGTGCGGGTCTTCGTTAAGAAAAATTAATGATTTTATTTATCGTATTGGGAATGTTACACCAGTTGCTTTAAGTCAAATTGTTAAGGATTCCATCTCAAAAGAGTATAAGATTGATGGAAGTAAAATACCTGTTATATTGAATGGAATTAACTTAAAAAAATGTGTGCCAAAGGAATCATATGAAATTCATACGCCTATAAAAATTTTACATGTTGGTCGATTTGCAAAACAAAAAAATCATGTAGGCCTCATAGATGCTTTCGAATTATTTCATAGCGAATATAGCGAATCGTTATTGTATTTGATAGGTGATGGTCCTGAATATGAAAGAATACAACGCATTGTTAATCAAAAGAAAATTCAGAGTTCCGTTATATTTGTTGGCTTGACAGATAAGGTTTTACAATATATGCATAAATCGGATTTATTTGTTCTTTCATCATTATATGAGGGAATCCCAATGACAATAATTGAAGCTATGGGGACCGGCTTGCCCATTGTTTCGACAAATGTTGGAGGTGTTCCTGATATGATTGTTGATAAAAAAGATGGCTTGTTGGTTGATATGTCTTCTCAGTCAATTGCAAATGCGCTCAAACTTTTGGTTAGTGATGGAGAACTGAGGAAGAATGTTGGTCGAAATGCACTTATGAGATCATCTGAATTTTCTTCTGAAGTTATGACTCAAAAATATTTGCAAATTTATAAAAGTTAAATTTATGCGATAAACCGGCAGAATTTATGTTTTTTATGGAATTGAATAAATATCTGAAGAATTTAGGCTTTCTCTGTTTTGGAGCTGCCGTTTTATTTTTTAATTATTTCTTAGCAAACGATTATGTAGCTTTATTGTGTACGATTGCTTTGTCCATTTATATATTAGTTGCTCCTGAAATAGAAATTGCGCCAACAATGTGTTTTTTTTCGTCGTTTGCTTATCTTTTTAGATATGAGACACTTTCTTTGTATGTTGTTGTCTGCGTATTCACAATGGCCCGAGTTTTTTTACTCGCTGGAAAAGAAAATCTTGCGTTTGTTGTTCTTATTTGTGTTTATCTTTTATCTCATTTATTGTGCTCGAACTTGTTGGGGGTAAGTGGTGGCGACTTATTTCCTTTTTTTTCTAATTTGGTCTTATTTTCGCTGTGCATAATTCCGCAATATATACATGTGAAAAAGTGTAATTACTATTTCTTGACAGGGTTTTTATTGTCGTCATTTATGGGCATGCTAAAATCCTATACAAGATTGCCGGATGTGTTAAAAGACAGCTTGGTTTATTATACAAAATTTAATCCTTTAGATAGATTTTCTGGGATAACGTTTGATTCGAATTTTTATACTTTATTGGCAATTTTGTCACTTTTTATTTTGCTCAAAATAAAAGGAACGCTCGCTATTCGCATCCCTGTGTTTATTTTGATTTTGATACTAGGAATGAGAACGTATTCAAAGTCTTTTTATTTGTCTTTGTTGTTTTGTATGCTTTTTGTGCTTTTTACGGAATGGTACAAGTCTATTCGCGTTTCTTCTGTTTTGAAATATGGAATGATTATTGCGTTAGTTGTTATTTTAGGATATAGTTTATTTGCTTCCTATATAGATGTTTTTGTTTATAGAATTCAAGGGTATAATACCTTAGATGAATTTACAACGGGAAGAGGCAGCTTATGGCAAATGTATTCGGATGAAATTTTTTCGGATCCTTTTGCTTTTTTATTCGGTCATGGAATTGAACGAACTATTGTTGCTGCAGCCCATAATTCATATTTAGAGATGCTTTATAAATTTGGTTTATTTGGGGTGCTTATTGATGTATTGTATTTGACTTATTGTGCGAAAAAACTGAAAGTTAGATTGAAATTTGCAGACATTATTTTTTATACGTCAATAGGAATGCTCCTATTTAATTTGAGCGCTTTCACATTTCTTTCTATGTGGACGTGTTTGTTTCTTCTTTTTATTAATACTTCAACTCTTCAAGACGAGAATAATCTATGTCTAAAATCAGTATAGTTGTCCCTGTTTATAATACAGAAAAGTATGTTAGAGAATGTGTAGAATCTATTCTAAACCAGACATTTGATGATTTTCAATTAATATTAGTTGATGATGGGTCTAAAGATGAATCTGGAAAAATTTGTGATGAATTAGCACTGTTAGATAGACGAATATCGGTTTATCATACGGAAAATCAGGGCTTGATGGCTGCATGGAAATATGGCTTTGCTCAAGCGAAATCAGAATATGTTGGTTTTGTCGATTCGGATGATTGGATTGATGTGGATATGTATGAAATTCTGTATCAAGCAGCTTGTAAAACAGATGCAGATATTGTTGTTTCCGATTTTGTTATCAATGAGGGGGGGCGACAACTCCAATCAAAGGAGTATTCTGTATACGATCGATTGAAAATAGAGTCTGATATTTATCCAATTTATTTTTCGGGAGTAAATTATTCAAAAAGAGGCTTGCCGCCAAATCGTGTGACAAAGCTGTTCAAATCTTCATTGCTAAATCAAATTGTCAAAAAGTGTGACAATGAAGTTTCTATAGGAGAGGATTTGGTGACGACATTTAATGCTTTGTTGATTGCTTCAAGAATAGCATGGTTCAAGAACTATAAGCCATATCACTATAGAATGAGTGAAGGTTCGATGATTCGGGGATATAGCGATAAAAAATATGACGCTCTTCGTTCGCTGCGTCACTGCTTGATAACTAATAATAACAATCAAAGTTATCACTTCGAAAAGCAGATAAATACAGATTTTATTAAACTCATGTTGGTGCAATTAGAAACGGAAATTTTGTTTTCTGGACGGAATTTTTTGCAGCTTTTGCATAGGATGCATTCTTTTTGGAATAATTCGGTTTTTCAAGATGCAATTTCTGTTTCTGAAATAAATAAGTTGCCAACCAAATATAGAGCCTATCTATTCATGTTAAAAATGAAATTATATCCGATTCTTTGGTTTGTTAGAAAAATAAAGAAAGTGGGTTAACTGCATGTCAAAACCTTTTATTTCTGTCGTTGTACCCGTTTATAATTCTGAAAAATGGATTGATAAATGCATTGATAGCATATTAGCTCAATCATATGTAAATTTTGAGTTGATTCTCATTGATGATGGAAGTTCCGATTCGTCTTTTTGCATAATGCAGAAATATGCATCTAGGGATAGTAGGATTCGAGTATACCATAAAGAAAATACTGGCGTAAGCGATACTCGTAACTTTGGAATTAGCCAAGCGAATGGAGATTGGATAACATTTGTTGATTCAGATGACTCGCTAAAAGATTGTTTTTTAGAAAATTTGCTACCGATTAATAGTCGGGCTGATTTGGTTGTTTGTGGAGCGACGGTTTTAAAGAAAGGGAAAGAATTTTTCAATCTCTTTGAATGTGGAAAACATTTAGAGAACGGCGTATATCGTATTTCTGACATATACAATGTTTTTACGAATCAAGTTTTTAATGGCCCTGTTCGTAAGCTGTTTAAGAAACAAATTATTTTAGAGAATAAAATTGTTTTTCCTGTAAATAAGTTTTACGGAGAAGATACAGATTTTGTCTATTCATATTTGTCTTTTGTTGATAATGTTCAAGTGGCTAACTATTATGGTTACGAGATCAATTTGATTAATAATCAATCTTTATCATCAAATGTTAATGCGGTGATTTATTATGCGACAATAAAGCATAATTATCAGTTGTATTTAGATTTTGTGCAACAAAAAGGAATAAAAAATAGAAACTCGATTGAATTGTATTATGATTATAATATTTTTACGTCGGTATCCCTTTCTTATTGGCGAAAAAATGCATTGAAACTTGAAACGCGTTTAAATATTTATAAAGAATTGTTTGGTCGGAAAGCATGGGACAGAATACGGCTACCTTTTTATTTTGCTTTCTTTGGTAGATGTAATTTGTGGATTTGTATAGATTTTTTACGAAGGATTCATTTTGCTGTATTTTTCATGGTAAGGTTTTTTTTTAAGTGTTTTGCTAGAGCGCGAATATGAATATATGTATATTGACACAACCGTTGTTAAATAATTATGGATGTCTTTTGCAAAATTATGCGTTGCAATTGACCCTAAAAAAATTGGGCGCGAAATCGTATACGGTTGACTGGATGCCGCCGAAATCGCCGTTGTATTTATTTTTTTTATCATGGTGTAAGACGATTGTGCTGCGCATGATAGGGGTAAAACGCCCTTTTGCAAAGATTTCAAAAGAACAAATCTGCCGAAGAGATTGTTTTGATGAGTTCGTGCAAAAATATATTATTAAGACGGAAAATAACACTCTAATTGCACCTAGTATTACAAAAAATGCTGATGTTGTTATTGTTGGTAGCGATCAAGTTTGGCGTCCAAAATATAATCATGGAAGTTTGGCAAATATGTTTTTAGCTTTTTGCAAAAAACAAAAAAGAATTAAGCGTATCGCCTATGCGGCTTCTTTTGGTGTAGATGAATGGGAATATACCCATAAGCAAACTTGTGAATGTTCTAAACTTGCAAAAAAATTTAATGCGATTAGCGTCCGAGAATGGTCTGGTGTAAGGTTGTGTAAAGAATGCCTCGGTGTTGATGCTACTTGGGTGTTAGACCCGACACTTTTGTTAAAAAAAGAGGATTATTTGCCGATTTGCAAGATGGTTCCTGTCAATAATGAAAAATACCTTGCAGTATATGTGCTTGATGAAAGAGAAGATGTTTCGTCCATTTGTGAATGTGAGGCGAAAAATCGTGGACTTGTAATAAAAAAAATTAGTGCTGGTTCGGACGCAAAACTCTCTGTCCCCGAATGGTTGGCAATGTTCCGTGATGCTTCATATATTGTGACAGATTCTTTTCATGGAACAGTTTTCTCGATTATCTTTGGAAAGGAATTCAAATGTGTTTATAATGATGCTCGTGGGACAGCTCGCTTTGAATCTCTTTTGAAATTGTATGATTCAGGAAAACTTGGTGAGATGAGAGATTTTTCCTTAAATTGGTTAAAAAATGCGTTGGAATCTTAAATGCCCGTATCTCAGCTAAAAACAGGTGCACTTCTCTCTTATGTAGTTCTTGCTCTCCAGAATTTGGTTGGCTTGCTATATACGCCTTTTATGCTTCGCATGATGGGCAAATCGGAGTATGGCCTTTATTCCATTGCGGCGTCTATTGTTGCTTATTTGACTGTCCTCGATTTGGGCTTTGGTAACGCCATTGTTCGTTATACGGCAAAATTTAGGGCCGAAGATAAACGAGAGGAACAATATGAAATGTTTGGAATGTTCTTCATGCTGTATTGCGGAATAGGGCTTGTTGCTCTGTTGGCTGGTGGTGTTCTGTATTGGAATGCAGAGAATATCTTTGATGCATCCATGACTGCGAATGAACTTTCGCGTACAAAGATTATTCTTGCCTTGATGGTATTCAATCTGGCAATAACGTTCCCATTCAGCTTGTTTGGTTCAATTATTACGGCGTATGAGCAGTTTGTTTTCCAGAAGGTCGTTGCAATTGTACGTATCATATTGAATACGGCGACGATGGTTGTTCTTTTGAATTTGGGCTACAAGGCGATTGCTATGGTGGTCGTTACTACCATTTTCAATGTTTTAACGCTTGGTCTGAATTTTTGGTATTGTAAGCATTACTTGAAGATTAAATTGAAGTTTGTCAGATTTAAGTGGGGTTTCTTAAAAGAAGTATCGATATATTCTTTTTGGATCTTCCTAAATGTTATTATGGATCGTATTTATTGGAGCACCGGTCAATTTGTGCTGGGGGCGTATGCAGGCACTGCTGTTGTGGCTGTTTTTGCTGTTGCGATAATGCTGGAACATATGTATATGAGCTTCTCTACGGCTATTAGTGGTGTCTTTTTGCCAAAGGTAACGGCAATGGCTGTGCGCGATTCCGATGGAAAATCGATTTCGGATTTGTTCATCAAGACGGGCCGAATTCAGTATTGCGTGATGGTTTTAGTGCTTACGGGATTTTTCCTTTTCGGTCGTCAGTTTATTCACCTCTGGGCGGGGGATGGCTATGATGATGCCTACATTATTGCGATGCTATTCTTTGTCCCGTTAACAATCCCTTTGATTCAGAATTTAGGCATTACGATTTTGCAAGCCCGCAATCAGATGAAGTTTAGATGTATTCTTTATTTGGTTATTTCTCTTGTTAGCCTTGGGGCGCAAATCCCGTTGTCCATGTATTATGGTGGTATTGGTTGTGCCTGTGCCATTGCGGGCGCGCTTGTTCTTGGGCAGATCATCATCATGAACGTGTATTATCAGGTCAGGCAAAAGATAGATATTGTCGGATTTTGGGTTGAAATCATAAAGATGTCTGTTGTTCCTGCTGTATTGACCGTGCTGACTTACTACGTTTTGCGGCAATATGCCCTTGATACGGTAGCGAAACTTGCAGCTGGCATAGTCATTTATCTTGTGGTTTATTTGCCGCTGTTCTTTACGCTCTCGATGAACGCCTACGAACGCGACTTGATTCTAAAACCTATAAAGAAAATTATGAAGAGGGCGTAGTATGAATATCCCCTTAGGGGAGATCGAAGCCCGAAGGGCCGGGAGGGCCGCCCGTATCCTGCGCTCGGCCCTCTAGGCGGGGAAGCCGTGGGGTGACGCCACGGCTTCGTGCCGCGAGAGC
>AUXO014675572.1_pt1 | contig 10747 bp, 5 predicted proteins | sample 768731 | NCBI WGS metagenome assembly AUXO01 (sample SAMN02715735, study PRJNA202380) | gut metagenome | biome: sheep rumen | host: Ovis aries | place: New Zealand: Palmerston North
CTGAAGGTTCAGAAAATCAAAGGTGAATATAATAAGGTAGAGAAATAATTCTTTCCCTATAAGCATCATTAAAGGGGCGCCCGATGGAGCGCCCCTTAATTGATGATCAATTCTTTAGAATCAAGAATTCTTTCACGGTTGTATGACCAATTTTGTCTGTTGCCTCTATGCGTATGGATACCTTTGTTCCAATATTGGATACCTGATGCAGAAGCCAATATTCCGTTTCCTTTTGGAACTCATTGATAACTTGTACTTGCTCGTTATCTCGGTATATTATGATCTGTGCAAGTTTGTTGGGTGCGCTAACCCGTGCTTTTACGATATATTCATTTTGTAATGTTTCAAGTATAATCTGATTGAAGTCGGCTGTCTCTACTTGGTCATATTGATAAAACATAATTTCCGGTGGAAACCGATCAAAGAAGTCATCTTTATCACAAGCGGTAAAGAATAGTAGTATCAGGATGAGGTAAGGTGCAAGAAGTTTCACCTTTTTGAATATATACTTTTCCATATTTTTCATTTTTTGTTAATAAAAACACTACGAATAAATCTTTACTCCCATCCTGGATTTTGTATCATGTTTGGATTGTTACGAACCTCAGTATATGGGATCGGCATAAAGTAATGCTTTTCAGTAAAAGCACGACGGGTCCATACGGTAATCTTATATGTGTACTTGTTTGTTGACTGATCTTTGATCACATCCTGCATATATATGAGCCGTTGGGTAGCAGGACCAATTTTCCATCTTCTTACGTCATGAACTCGGTGAATCTCGAATGACAGTTCAATTCTTCGTTCATTACGGATAAACTCACGCATCATTTGCTGGTTGTTTACATCCCATCCATTTCTTGCGAAGGTAGTGCGGACATCAGGCATGTCAGCACGTTTTCTTATCTGATCCATCACTTCAATGATCTCACTTCGGTCAGCACCGTCTGCCAAATATTCGTTTTGTGCTTCTGCAAAGTTGAGCAGGATTTCCACGTAACGGTAGAGAGGAAAAGAGTTTGTAGTTGTTCCTTTGATTGTACTCTTTCTATCAGTTGCAGGATACACTTTGAATGGATCGTTGAATTTTCTGTTAAAGAATCCTGTATGTGCAAAAGTCTCATTATATTCACGTCCGTAAATGCCGTTTTCTGTACGCCATATTTCAAACTCCACCCCATTAGCCTTGCAGGTATTATAATAGAAGGAGTGATAGAAGCGGTTGTCCCTGTTTGCATAAGGATCCTGCGGATTGAAACCGTCGGCAAGTGCTTCCTTACGAATAACAAACTCTCCATTTTCATCGGTTTTGTATGAACCATCTGGATTGGTCTCATATATTTTCACACCATTGCGAGTCTCGAAAGCACCAGCAAGGTTCATTGTTGGCAAGGTGGCACCAGACTGTGTTTTCTCTTTCTGCATGGTATGTGGTATAGACCATTTAGTAACTTCATTCGTAGCCGTACCCTTTTTCGAATAGCTTAGGATGATTTCTGGATTCACCCGTTGGATATGTACCCAATACCATCCTAACGATTTCTGAGTGGCTAAACACGTAAAATTGGATTTCCCCCAGTTGGATGGTTTTGTGTTATCAGTATTCAGTGCATATTTTGTACCATCGGGCTTTACCAATTTCATAAAATCTCTTGCGGCGTCAGCAGCCTCTTTCCATCTATTGGGGTCGTGGTTGCCCCAGCTCCAGGCGCATAATTCTGTAGGATTGCCAAAGGCATCTTTGTCGTCATTAAACAAATCGCTGGCAAGATACAGAAGTATTCTCGACTTGAGTGCTGTCGCTACAGCACTGGTAACACGGTGGAAGTCACGTGTGTCAGGCCAGGATGGTAAGTGTTGGATAGCGATATCACATTGTTCGATGATGAAGTCTTTCATTTCTTGCAAGTTAGCACGAGGTAAGAAAAGCTCTGGTGAATTAATGTCAAGTGTCTTAGTGATGATGGGAACACCCCCATACCACCTCAACAACTCAGCGTAAAACATGGCACGCAAGAGGACAGCTTCATACTTCATACGTGTGCGTACCTCTTCGGAATTGGTATATCCTTCCAGGTCAATGGGTGAATCATCTACTTTCTCAATGAACTTATTACATGCCCGTATTGCCTCATAACAACGTGACCAGAAATTAAATTCCTTAGGAATATTCGTTGGTCCATAGCTACCTTGGAAGACATCTTTTGCCCATGTGTTGAAAGGACGGTGTTCACCATCATCAGTAACACCATCAATCCAGTATTGTTGGTTCCACCCATATGGTTGCATAATATAGATATTTGTAAGAAATTGTTTCGTCAGCTGAGCATCTGAAAAAACTTTTTCCTCATTCAAGTCACCGGATTCTTCTTTATCCAGAAGACTGTCGCTCTCCACATCACAGCCTATGAACAGATAGCAGAGGATAGGGAGAAGAATATAATAATATGTTTTCATTTCTTTAAGAATTGAATTGTTGTCTATGAATTAAAACGTAACATTTAAACCTACATTCCATGTTCTCATCTGAGGATAAGCAGAGCCGGTTGAACTCGAGGTCTCGGGATCCCAACTCAATATATTGCTAAACGTTAGAATATTATTTCCTGCAACATAAAGACGACATGCCGAGAGATGCAGACTTCTAAGAACTGATTTTGGTAGGGAATAGCCCAACTCCATGTTTTTCAAACGCAGGTAGTTCCTACTATAGAGCCATCGTGTACTCGACTGATGGTTATTGGCATTCGTGCCTGAATGTAAACGTGGATAGGTAGCCGTGGTCCATGTAGATGGATTATCAGGAATATAGCGTCCAAGATGATGTTTCATCACCTTACCGTTTCCACTCTTACTTGTATAGAATTCCCATACTGCATATTCAGAAAGCATTAAGTCAGCACCACCTGCTCCTTGGAATAGAATATTAAGATCGAACCCTTTGTAACTGCCACCTAAGCTAAAACCATAGGTATATTCGGGCACTTTACTCTTTCCAATAGCGCTGACATCATAATTATTGATTACACCATCTTCGTTCAAATCAGCGTAACGACAATCACCTGGCCATACCGCACCGTAGGAGGGTACTGGTAATCCGTCTTTCAATACAGGATAGCCATCTTGGAGGGTTAATTTCCCATCTGCACCATGGAGAAAATCATCAACTTGATAGAGTCCGATGTCTGTCAATCCGAAGTTCTGTCCGATAGGATGTCTCAATTTCGATTGCCATTCATACACAACGTTATCTTCATCAATCTTTTTATATTCATTATGAGCATAAGAGAAATTTCCTTTCACGAAATATTTCATCTTGTTCCATTTCCCGTTGTAGCCTAATTCTATTTCAAAACCTTTATTGTCAACAATACCTATATTGGCTGGTGGTAATCCTCGATCACTGTCGGAAGGCAGTCCCATACCTAATGTCAATGGCACTGAATAAGGGATAGCAAGAATATCTTTTCGATGTTCTATGAATATGTCACCACTGAAAGTAAGTGTAGAATTAAACATTTTCAGGTCTAATCCAACATTTACCTTCTGGGCACGCTCCCAAGTAACGTCGTAGTTAGCTAACTTACCTTCAACAATACCTTTTTCACGATTACCTGCAGTCTCACCCCAGTAAATCTGATTACCATCACCACTGGGTGTCTCATAATAAATCTGATCATAGAAGTATTGATAACTTCCCATCTTGTCATTACCTACCTCTCCATAGGAACCCCTGATCTTGAAATAATCAATGGCAGGTATCTTCCAAAACTTCTCCTCAGAAATTAGCCATCCTACAGAATAGGCTGGGAATAGAGCATATCGTTTACCTTTGGCAAAGTTGGTTGAACCATTGTATCCCAAATTAATCTCTGCCAGATAGCGGTTACGGTAAGCATAAGTGGCTCTTCCGACCCATCCTAAACGAGTGTATGGAACATCATAACCCTCCCAATAACGTTCTTGAAGATATAAAAGAAGTCCTCCTACCGTATGGTGACCTATTGTCCGTTGATAGTTCAGTGACGCTTGCAAAGAAGTATTGCGATTGGCCGGTCCTTTACTGTTTGTATAGGCTGTTTCCACACGTGGTAGATCAGCAATATACTGTCCTGTCTTTGTATAAGTCCACGCATCGGGTTCTTCACTGATAGCTCGTTGCGACTGAAAACTGCCATTAATACTACCTAAGAACTTGAATGATAACCCTTTTGTGAGAAAGTCGAGTTTCTGGTTAAATGTAAAAGTGCCTTCTAACACATTTTTATAGTTCCAACGATATCCCATCTTACTAATCATCAGTGTAGGGTTGAATAGGTCACGTGAATTGTTGTTTGTTGAACCGTCCGGATTGATATACGGTTGCCAGTTAGGTGGCAATTTCTGTATTCGGTCAAAGATGGCGCTGTTATTGTTTGGCTGATTTCTTATTTCCACACGTGCTGTTAAATCCACACCAATTTTTGTGGTCTTCGTGACATCAAAGTCGAAATTAGACCGCATACTATAACGTGTATAACGATTATTAGTAGGGTAATTATCATTTTTCAATGTACGATAGAGTCCTTCCTGTGTAGTGAAGTTACCTGAAACATAGTATTTCACAACATCAGTACCGCCAGATACACTTACATTCACCTTTTCTTGCATAGCTGTTTTCTTCAGCATGTCATGATAATAGTCGTTATCAGGATGTGTATAGGGAGAGTCTCCATTTAAATAGTGTTGAAGATCATTTTCAGAATAGACAATGGGTTTGTCATCATTGGCACAAGCCTCATTATAAAGGAGTGCATACTCGTAAGACTGGAGATATTCCGGCAAGCGTATGGCTTGTTGAAAAGCTGTCTGAACCGATGCCTTTATCTGCGGCTTTCCTTTTTTTCCTCGTTTGGTGGTAATAAGAATAACACCGTTGGCACCACGCACACCAAAAACAGCTGTTGCAGAGGCATCTTTCAACACATTAAAAGATTCTATGTCGTTACTGTCTATCTCTTTCCAGTTCCGTTCGACACCATCAACTAATACTAACGGATCAGAACCGTTCGGAGAGGCTTGACCACGGACATAGATCTTAGAGTCGTCATCTCCAGGCTTTCCACTGCCCATGACGGTGATAATACCCGAAGTGCGACCGGCTAAAGCGTTAGAGAGATTTGGTGTTCCAGCCCGTTCTAATTCATCCGTGGCAATTTGTGAAATGGCACCAACTACGCTGGCTTTTTTCTGAGTACCATATCCCACGACGACAATTTCATCGACATTTAGTGCTTCTGGGGACAAGGAAATGATAAATGTGTTTTTACGACCCACATTAACGACCACATCTTGATAGCCGATGTATGAAACTGTGAGTGAGTGTATATTGGCAGACACCTTTAGGGTGAAACGTCCGTTCACATCTGTGACTGTTGCATTTTTTGCCCCTGTCTCAACAATCGTAGCACCAATTAGTGCACTTCCATCCGTTGCGTCTTTCACTTCACCTGTCACTGTACGGTTCTGTGTGAAAGCCGTCAACGGAAAGGTGAGTAGAAAGAACAATGAGAAAGTGAAAAAGCTGACGGGAAAGGATTTCTTTACCCTTGCTTTCACCTTATTATTTATATATGTAACCATCATTATGATTATGTATTATTAATGAATATAATGCTTTTATGTAGAAGAGATATTACCAACCTGGGTTTTGAATCAGATTCTTATTAGCTCTGATTTCTGCATCTGGTATAGGGAAGAAATAATGTTTGGGTTGGAAAGCTTTCTTCTCTACTTCTATCAGTTCATAGACTTCCTTACCATTTTGTTTGGTGATTTTCACTCCATGAATGGCACCGTCTTTTATTTCCATCCACCGACGTACATCATAATATCTGTGCTCTTCAAAAGCTAACTCTACACGTCGTTCATTATGAATAAGTTTACGGAGATTATCTTTGTTGAGCTCCCAACCTCGGCGCTGGAACGTTGTCGCTACATCGGGCATTCCGGCACGACTTCGTATCATGTTTATCGCTTCCACGGGTGTGATGGCCTTATTAGAAGATGATACTTTGTAATCCGGGCCTCCGAATTCATTGGCAGCTTCTGCATAGTTGAGGAGGATTTCTGCATAACGGAAGTATGGCCATACATGGTATGCGTAGCCTTTGCCTGTAACAGGATCGCAAGCAGCAAAGTCACAAAACTTGTTCAAATAATAACCTGTTGTTGTGGCAGCATTAGTTACTCTGTTTTTACCTCCTTCACTCATGTCGAAAGTATAGTTTTTTTGATTTGCAAAGGCATCATACTTGGCTCCATGATAGATAATGCTCGCATAAAATCTTGGATCACGATTATTGTATGGAGTTTGCTTGCAAGTCTCGTTGTTCCAATCGAACAATGTACCGTCAGCCATTTCGTAAGCATCAACCATTTCCTGAGAGGGACAGGTGCCTCCAGTGGCATTGGTAAAACCTGCAGGGAAGTTGTCGGACTCCGTGTTTTGGTTTGGATCGCGCATCCTTCCGAACATGATGGACTCATAGTTTTTTAAGAAGTCTGGATTAGCAACGAAGTAGGCTGCATAGCGTTTGTCAGCAGTTTTCTCACCACCATCGTATAGCTTGTACCATCCCAAGTCTATTACCTTCTGAGCAGCCTCTGCAGCTTTCCTCCACAGATCAGGGTCTGTTTTCCCAAGGCAGATGAGCGGATTACTGCTATTATCAAATCCATTGCCATTGTACAAAGGACTGGCAGCATACAGCAACAGACGACTCTTCAATGCTAATACTGCACCGCGGTCGTATCTTCCGAATTCTGAATCAGCAGTGTAAGGTTCGTTCGGTAAAAGATTATACGCCTCATCACATTTTGTCAGGATAAAGTCGATGGTCTCTGCTACGGTTGAACGTTGTAAGTTCACATTGTTGTCATATTCAAGTCGACTCTGTACGAGAGGCACTCCGCCCCACTTTTGAAAGAGCCAGAAGTAGCTCATGGCGATATGGAAGCGCGCCTCACCTTCCAGTCTATGGCGGAAACGCTCAGTGCCTTGCTCGGAGGTCATCATCTTAATGCCTTCGAGAGCAGTATATGCTTTGCGGATACCGTAATATCCACCCCAACGATACCAACTGCCCACTTCGCCAACACCATCTGAAGACCGATAATATCGCATATTTGAGGGACCCCAGTTACCGCTGCTCATCTTTTGTGGGGCATATTGAGCCGATTTGTTGGTTGAAACATGAGTCGCCTCATCTGTTGCAGAGGCCAGCATAGAACTACCTTCCAAGCGGTTGAAGCTGGAATTGATCTCATCAGGCCGTTCAGTCATCATATTATTGATGAAGGCTTCTGCACGTATAGAGTCAAGAAACACATGATCTATATTGAAATAATCGACAGGTTCTTCATAGAGAGGGTCAGAACATCCCGATATTATCGCAGGAAAAGATAGTATAAAAACGAATAAAGCCCCCATAAGTTTTATTCTGTTATTTATTCTTCGTATCATAGATTCTTTCTTGTTTTATGTTTATATTTAAAACGTCAGATTCACACCGAAATTAATAATCTTTTGTATAGGATAAATCATACCGGATCCGGAATTTGATTCGATGTCAATGAGATCGGAGTGTGATAAAGCGAAGAGATTATATCCATTGGCATAAAGGCGCAGGGAACCAACGTGTGCTTTTTGTAGCAATCCACCCCTGAAGGTATAGCCTAATTCAATGGTCTTGAGTCGCAACATATCAGTGGGAACGCGCCAGAATGTAGAACCTTGTCGGTTGTTTGTTCCGTTCAGTGATAGCCGAGGGTAGTCGCCTTTATAAAATTTCATACCATGACTTACATAGTTACCTGATGACGATGGGTTATAACGGTTTAGATGATGTTCCTGAACACCGCCATTCTTATAGAACTCGTATGCTGACTGATTATTCAAACTCATGCTTCCTCCCCACTGACCGGTTAGGAGAAATCCGAAGTCAATACCTTTGTATCTCATCATCAGACTTATTGATGCTTGGTTGGGTATATCTGTCTGACCTAAATATACCTTATCATAACTGTTAATAACACCATCATTATTCTGGTCTTTATACATAATGTCACCAGGACGAATGGTTCCGAATTCTGACTGTATCGGAGTCTTTGGGTTATCTATATCGGCTTGTGTAAAGAATCCGATTGCTTCATAACCAAAGGCATTACCCAGATGGTGGCCGGTTTCTCTTTGATAATCGTATAGTGGTTCCAACTCTCCTTTTTCTAACACCTTATTATTGCTAGTGGAATATACACCTGTCAGTTCATACTCAACCTTACCGATACAATCTCTCCATGTGGCACGAAGTTCCAAACCTTGGTTTCTCACTTTACCAATTGGAATGAGAGAAAGTTTCGTTCCAATAATTAACGGTAGAGGACTATCTACCATGATATGATCCGCTTTCTCATGAAAGAGATCTACGGAAAAGTTGAGCTTACGATTGAACAATGAAGCATCGATACCAAAGTTGGCTTTATAAACGCGTTCCCATGTGGCATCGCCAGACATGGCGCTCTCTTCCCAGCCGTCGAAGGAGGTGCTGGAGGTACCAAATTCAGTACCGCTACTTTTGTTGAAGTGCTGAATATAAGAGAAATATCCACCGATATCATCATAGCCTGTCACACCGTAAGACGCGCGTATTTTAAGGAAGTTGATGTTTTTATTATTCTTTAAAAAACTCTCCTCCGAGAGTATCCATCCTAAGGAAAGAGCAGGGAAGAAACCGAATTTATTTGAGTTTTTCATTTGTTCAGACCCTTCGTACCCCATGTTAAACTCAGCCAGATATCGGTTAAGATGTGCATAGGAAACCCTAGAATAAATACCTCGATACTGTCGTGGCAAATGGTTGTCGTTCTCTTGAGAAATAGTACGCTGAGAATAACCAAGCATAGCATATAAATAGTCTTGAGCAAATATCTTCTCATAATCAAGTTTGAATTTCCAAGAGAAGGTACGATAGGTAGAGGGATAGGAACCACTGGTACCCATCTCTGAGTTGGAACCTGTCTCTATATATGTAAGCTCGTTATTCTCGTTGTATATGGGCAACAGTAATCCTGTAGCAGGATCTGTAGTAGTATTGATGCCATATACTTTAAAGTCTTTTGAACGGTTGGTCACTTGATCAAACCATCCATCAAAAGCAAAGCTGCCATGGAGTTTTAGCCCCTTAGTAATGAAGTCGAGATCTTGTACGGCATTAATATCTGAATAAAGATTACGCATGTAATATGCTGAGTAACCCTGAAGGTTAAGTAATCCGTATGGATTATCAGTATAGTCTTTGGTTCCACCTAGCAGACCGTTTGGCTGAATCACAGCAAATGCATTAGGTGGTGTATTGTAGATGGCCGACATAATGCGTGATGCATATCCACTATATGAACCAGGTGTGTTGCCTTCTGTTTGCCGTGCAAACAAGTTCATGTTAATTTGTAAACTTCTAGTGGCTTGAACATCAACATTGGAGCGTAGGGTTATCATCTTCATATCGGTGTTCGTGTTGTAAGTATTAATTTTTTTGTCAGTATTGAACAAACCGGTATTATTGGTATACCCTAAAGAAAAGTAATATCTGGCTATTTGATTACCACCACTTGCATTCACATTGTAGTGCTGTTGCCAAGTGGATTTCTTGATATAATCATCATACCAGTTTATGTTAGGATAGAGATAGGTATCGATACCCTCAAGCGTTCCCTCTGCTGATTGGCGATATTTCTCCAACACAGCTTGTGAATAAGGATAGGTAAAGCTAGTCGGATTAAGCGTGCCATCGTTGTTGTCGTTGAAATATGCCTCATTGTATAATGTAGCATATTGGTATGCATTTAGCATCTTAGGACGTGTGGTTGCTTTTTTTAGTCCGGCACTGGCATTGAACCCAATCTTGATGTTGCCAGCTTTACCTCGTTTGGTTGTTACTAGTATAACGCCATTTCCACCCCTTAATCCATATTGAGCTGTAGCAGCTGCATCTTTCAAAACGGTTATTGTTTCTATCTCATTAGGATCAAGGAAAGAGAAATCGCGTTCAATCCCATCAACCATAAGTACAGGTGTATTACTACGTAGTGTATGTTTCCCTCTGACAAGATAGCGTGCAGACTCTTCACCAGGTTCACCATTACTTTGAAATACTGTTAGGCCGGGAAGTAATCCTGCCAATTTCAGAGTGTTGTTTAGAATAGGATTGTTCTTCATGAATGGATCAGAAGTCTGTGAAACAGCTCCTGTTACATACATTTCTTTTTGCGTGCCGTTAAGCAACTTAACATCCTCTGTCTCAAATGACATGTTTTTCTTTTTCGAACGACCATCGCTGTCGAACTCTTTGTGTCCCAATCCGGTAGCCGGTATCAGAGCAATAAAGAGACAAAGCAGGCCGACACGTGTCCAAAAAACAGTCAAACTGTAATTACTAACATGTGATTCTTGTTCTTGTTTCATAGTTAGTGATAAATTTTAAAAATAATACTGTTTTTTCATGGATGCATCCAAGAGAATGCTAGCACAAAAATATTTCTATTCTGTATTGGCCCTTTATAAATTCATACAATTAATTATAATTTTTATCTCATTTGATAATTAATTAGAAAATACATTTTTAAATGTATTATTCTTTCGCCTTTTTGATAACTATCGAAATAAAGTTTTTGTGTTGTTATGAGAATAGACTCCATGATTAAGGGGCGC
>AUXO010701224.1_pt1 | contig 10745 bp, 11 predicted proteins | sample 768731 | NCBI WGS metagenome assembly AUXO01 (sample SAMN02715735, study PRJNA202380) | gut metagenome | biome: sheep rumen | host: Ovis aries | place: New Zealand: Palmerston North
CGAGACTTGCCGCATTACTTGCAGAAGTAGCACTAGAAACGGTTCCTGAAACTTTAGAACCTGGAATTGTAGGTATCTCAGTACTTGTTAAAGCCCCCCAATATGCTGGAGATACTCCATCTGAATGTAGAACTTGTCCAGCACTACCTGTACCGTGAGCTGCAGCACCTGCCGCTGTTGACGCTTTTATAAAACTCACATCCGCAGTAGTTGTATATGTTGTATCTGTAACTCGGAGACTACCTGAGATTACTGTATCTTTTAATTGTGCCATATTAGGTTATCTCCTCCTTCTATTTCTCAATAAATTCTCGCATATTATTCATACCAGTTTTTTCAAACTGAGTAGTTGTGTCGAAATATTCTTGTAAAGTGTCTATATCAAATACACCAGTTTTCTGAATATCTAATTTATCAAAACCTTCTGATGTAGTAATTTCTCGTAGACTCAACGAATGTACAGTTGCAGTTTTAGTAGAAGATGAGTCCGTACCTGCCCAACCACTTAATACTCTAAGTCGAATGTATCTACATGCTCTGCCGCCTGCATCAGTAGACAAATTGACGGTACCTCTATATCGTTGTTTAACTATATCTGCACTTGGTTTTGTTGCAAGCGTATAAACGCAAGATTGATTAGATGTTGCAGTTTTATCTTTGTCATATCGTTCAAATCCAATGTAGAATTGATTACCAGTTGCTACAGAAATTGTGTAGTCATAGTAATATGTTTTACCACTGGGATTTATCATTATATAAGGTGATCCACAAGATTGAACTGCTCCGTCAAACTGTATCTCACCTTGAGAATTTAATTTTGTGTAGTAACTATCGTTAGCTTCATACGTAGCTGTAATTCTAGTCGCAAGCAATTCTCTGCTCCCGTTTTCTACAACTTCGTATCCAACACCTGTTGCATTTTTACTGAAAGCAATAGCTTCTTCATAAATTCGCTTTATATCATCAGCAGATAATGCAGTAGCAAATAATTTGAAATCAGATAAACATCCACAAAACTTGTAACTAGTTGAAGTGTCCCATCCATTGAAGTATAAAGTTGTACCAGTTATAGCTTTATAAGTTTTAGCATTAGCTTTAAAATCACCGTCAATATACAATTTAGTAGTTGTACCATCGCCAGTTATTGTATAATAATGAAACTTATTATCAGTTATTGGAGATATACCAGCAAATGGATTATTACCGCTATCTCCAGTATTCCAACATACTGGATTAATAAGATAAAGATTCAATCTATTACCATTTGAAAATCCCCACATCATAGTGCCGGTAGAGGTTGACTTACCCCACCAAGAAAACGTATATGAATTTGCAAATCCAGATACAGATGGAAATGTTACTCTACAATAGCTAGTGTTAAGTGGAAATCTAGTTGAATACGAATATCTAGGTGTATCACTATCTGCCAATAAGTTATTAACTATTTCAAGATTATATCCATTGCCTGAATCATCTTTGATATAATTATCCCACCATGTCATATCCATTAACTTATTCCCAGCATAATATGCACCTGAAAAAGCTCGCCATTTTATGTATTTAGCCCATCTTAGACGATTTATAGTACTAGGTCTAAGTGTAGCAGTTTTAAGTGTCCAATCTTGTACACTAGATTCAGCTATACCTCCAAAAGGATAATAATAGGCTGCACCTTCAGTAGCTTGACATATTGTAGTACCTGCAGGTCTATCCTCACCAGTAAATGCTGAATTTAATGTTATTGTATTATTATCTTTATTGATATGACTTTTATCAGTTCTAGTTCCAAAAATAGGAGAATCTGCAGTATATTGCATATCTGGATAAATATATCCTGTACTATCTCTATATCCAAATATAGCAACATGATAATAATAATTTTCAGCAGTAGTCCATGCACTTAAATCAGTAGCATGAATTATTGTATCACCCTTCTTAAGTGGCTGAGCTAAGGTAGTGCGATATGCACTACCAAATCCATCAGGACAATTATGATATTGAATAAATTTCTTATCATAATCATAAGGATAAATAGACGGATAAAATGTACCAGTAGTACCTCCAGTAGTTTTTAAATATGCACTAATAGTATATACACTATACTTATTTATTTCTATGTAATCAGCTGTCATATTATCGCTGTAGAAACTGGCTTTAATTATTGGTTGATTAGGGGGGATCTCTGTAGTGGATATATTCGTTGAACTACTCCAGTGTTTCGCACCTAATTCCCCGTTACCATTCAATATAAGATTGTTCATATTATAAATATTATCAAACTTATAATGACACACAAGTCCATAGCTTAATTCTTTAACTTCAAGTGCTGAGAGGCAATGGTCGTAGAGTCTGAAATCATTGATATAAAAACCTCCAGTAGATATCTCATTAGCTATTGTAATAGTACCTGCTCTAATCTTCAATGGATGCGTAGTATTATTATATGTACCCTTCAAAACCCCATCTATATAAATCTTACCTTGAACGCCTGCACCATTAGCTGTATGTGCTAGTGTCCACAAATGCCACTTATCATAATTGAAATCCGTTCCAGGAGCTGCCCATTTCCATTGATGATTAGTATCATCCCATATTTTTATATTATGATAACTAGTCCAACTTATACTAGATGATGAGTTAGCTCCAGTATCTGCATTTATATCTGGTATAACAAACATTGATTCCCAAGCTGTAGCATCATTCATAGATGAAGGACAATTCATCCACCATGACATAGACCACTCAGTAGTTGTAACTAAGTTATGTGTAATAGTCATTTTATTTGTTTTATTAACTAGATAACATTTTCCTATCTTACCGTTTGTATCAATTACTCCACCAGCTACTGTAACATCGCTACTTCCCAAATTCCTTAAGTCACCATTAAGAGGTAACCATACTTTCAAACTCATTTACAGTTACCTCCTTTCCTATGCAAATACTAAACTTACTGATTCGAGTGAACTATTATATTGCCATTTAGCACCAGATGTATCAGCATTATTTCCACCAATTGTAATTGAGCCACCTACTACTAAATTTCCATTATTCATATATACTGCAGTAGATAAATTAGCACCTGAAGTAGTTGTAGCGGAGCCTGCATTACCTATTAAATAAGTCTTTGCAGTGGTAGCAGTTTGAGTTACTTTAGTATCCACATTAGGGTTACCTGGCAACGTAAATGTTTTTTGACCAACGGCAGTTGCATGACCATATGCGTCAATGCTAAAATATGGGACAGCAAAGCTTCCACCAAATGACATAGTTGTTGAGGTATTACCAGATATATTAGCTGTAGCTGTTAATGTAGTCTTATGTTTAAGTACTTTAGATTCTATTTTAAGACTATTATCTACGTTTGTAGCAGGTAAATATAAATCATCATGTTTATGTCCAGTGCCAGAATAATCTGCACTAGATTTAAAAGCCATTGTACCTAAACCTAAATCAGAAGAGGTAGGTTTATTTAATGTAGTATATATCTTTGCCCAACTATCCCAAGCTGTAGTTGCACCTTGTCTTACATATATACCAGAATTATTAAATGCAATTTCGTGTGAATTACCACCAGAACTATCTGACCACCCTCTTAAACCAATTAAATATGAATAACTATCAGTTGATGGAGAATTAATTGCACTATTATTCTTCAATCCCATAAACCTAAAATCATTTTTATAATCATAAGGCTTAGTAGCAGTTGCTCTTTGGTCTCCTATTGTAATAATTTGACTATGATTATGTGAAGCTGGAGCAGCACCTACATCTGAATAAGTATAAGTAGGCTTAGCCATAGCTTTAACAGTAAGTGCAACACCTTCAACAGTACCAACTGTAGAAACTGTGTTCCAAGCAAGTGTAGGATTATTATTAGTTACAGATACAGTTTTCTCAACACCTATGAAATCTGAGGAAGTAGGATTTGCACCAGCAGCTACAGTAAATTGGAATATAATCGAATCGCCTACCTCTAATGCTAATCCATAAAAAGTGCCTATCGTAGTTGCTACATACATATCACCTATTTCTTTAACAGGTGTTTTAAGTGCATCTGCGTTGCTTGGATCAAATCCACCCTTGAAATGCACTGCATTAGCTACTCTTTCATTTACATAAGCGGTTGTTGCAAGTCCAGATGTGCTAGGTATTTTTAAATTAGCAGTCCCAGCACTAGTTACATGACCAGCTGAATTAGTAGTAAACCATGGTACAATTGCATTACCACCAAAAGCAGGAGTCTGATTTGTAGATGAACCAAATGTTCCAGCTTTACCATCTGTAGGATGCGTATATACTGTATCTGTTAAAGCAACAGTAGTATTAGCACTACCATTAAATGTTCCTTTAGATGTACCATTTTGAGTAATAGTTAAAGTACCACTTGTTTTCTTCGCTTCTGCGACTGTAGCTCCAGATGTAATATATCCAGAATTATTTGTTAGATGACTAGTATGACTTGGTACTGTAATCGTAGCTGTAACATTTGCAGAACCATTAAATGTAACACTTGGTGTGCTAGGTGCCCCTAAAGCTTCTTTAATAGTTAAAGTACCAGTTGTTTTAGCCGCATTGCTTGCCGAACTTGCGGTTCCCGCATTAACAGCGCTTGCCGCAGTGCCCTGTATAGTATTCAAAAATCTAGCTGCACCGGTAACTATTAAATCACCAGCGGTTTCATCTGTTACATTTATAGTATCAAAATCACCATTATTAAGTGGACGATATGTAGAATAAGGTAATTGCTTCCAAGTAGATGTGCCATTACCTATCTTATACCAACCATACATAGAGGCGGGGCTTGATACATACCCCACCTCACCATTTTTAAGAACTGGATTGAGTGTATCCCAATCAGCAGAACTTTTATATGCAGATTGCAATCTGACTTTTATTGTATTATCTGCCATGACGGCAATCCTCCTGTCTAAGTGTTATTTATTATAAGTCTAAAATAAAATCTTTAAAAGTATGAAGCTCCACGAAAGAGCCTCCGCCGCTAAAAGATTCCTGCTTAATTCTCATGTATTCATCAGGTCTTGAGTAAACCCTATTAATAATCTCAGATTTACTAATTTTAAATCTAAAACAAATCTGGTCTACCAAATCTTTAATAAAAGGTATATTTTCCGGAAGAACTTCATCACCTATCCTATAATATCCAGCTTCCCAATAGAAGAAACTGTAAAGTAAAGTGGCAATACATTGTTTAAGGAAAAACTCTTTTAATTCGGGATTAGGTTTCTGAGGATTACTGCAATACATCTTAACTCCATAGAACCAAGGTTCAGTAGCAGAATAAATATAATCTCTTAAATACACTTCAATATAATAATGTTTTTCAGAAAAATAACTTCTACTTAATGAATTTGGTCTATAAATCCAAGTGTAAGCAAACTGCTGTCCTCTTAAATTTTCTTCAGGAATTGAATATTGAGCGTTCTCACCCAAGAGAGCAGTCATACAAAGAGAGTTAAAATACAAATCTTCGTGACTTTCAAGGTTTTCTTTAAAATGAATATTCTTCTCAATCAACCAATCAAGGTTGTACCAATTACCATGAAGCCAGGTATTACCATCAAATGTTCTACCATACCCGCCATGTGCATTAGGGTCTTGTGACTTATCAATGTATTTATCATCAATCCATTCATGGAAAATTGTAAATACCATTCTATGCTCACCTGTTTTAGCTATGTGGCGGGCAATCATATCAAATGCTCCCTCATCAAACGCATCATCGTTGTCGATAAAAGTAACCCACTCTCCAGTAGCATGAGCAAGAGCATCTTTACGAGTATTACCAGGACAATGTATATCACGCTCTTCTGTTTGATAATATTTAATATTTAATTTATCATAATATGGAGTTACAAGTTCCATAAAATTATCTGTTGAATTTCTATCTTCACAGATAATTACTTCAAGTTTATCCTTATCCCAGCCCTGTACTACAATAGAATCAAGCAAACGCTCAATCTCATTACGACAATTGTAAGCTGGAATAAGGACTGACATAAATGGACGTACTGCGGGCACCTGTTCCTGAGGCGCCTCACTAGCAGCGGCGTCCGCAATTTCTACAAAGTTTCCATCAATTATCTCTTCCATAATCCTTTTATCTCCTTTTATTTCTTTTTATATTAAGATGTAAAATTACCATCTAAAATTAATGTATTTGTAATAATATTACTTACTACTGTATTATTATCATTTAAAGTTACAGTTATTTTTGCATCATTAGTAGTATTTCCACTATTAGTATTAAACTGCCAAGCTATTGATTTAATATCTTTAGCACTTGTACCTAAACCAGCTGTACTAGGCATTTTTACATTAACTGTACCAGCTGTAGTAACATGACCTTTAGCATCTACTTTTATACTTGGAATAGCTACATTACCAGCAAATGATGCTGTTTGAGCTGCGCCATAAGTTCCAGCAGTTACACCTGAATTATCATGTGTGATAACATTATCTGCTGAAACACTAATAGGAGCAATACCACTAGGCTTTTTAGTTAAACCTTCAACTGCAGTAGTAGCAGAAACTACTTTGTTTAATGTAGTAACTTGAGCAGTTGTCATAACACCAGCTGCGCCTGTAGTAGCTCCAGGGATGGTAGTTTCAGCTTTTGCAGCACTAGTACCACTTGTTTGAATACCAAGTTTTACAGAAGCAGAAGCTGGAGTATTAGTAAAATTACTACTTGTTAAATATGTATGTTTATCTGGATTTGCAGGCATTGTTACAGTAAGAGCAGTACCTTCAACTGTACCAACTGTAGATCTTGTGCTCCATGCTAATGTAGGATTCTTATCAACAACAGATACAGAAGTTTCACCTTCAACCGTAATAAAATCAGCAGTTGTAGGAGATGTTCCAGCAGCTACAGCTTTTTGGAATATAATTGAATCTCCAACTTCAAATGCTATTCCTAAATATGTACCAACTGTTGTAACTGTATACATATCACCAATTTTTTCAGCTACTGATTTAAGTGTTGTACTTCCACCATCAATTGCACCATCTCCAGTAGCAGCAAAACCACCACAGAAATGTGTTGCATTAGCAATTTGACTGTCTACATAGGTTTTTACAGCACTTGCGCTTGGCAAATTAGCTGAATCTGAAATAGAATTAACAGTAGATGCAAAAGCAGCTGTACCAAAAGTAACTGTAGTATCATTTCCAGTATATCTATCAATTACTAATTGTCTATTAGATGAATTATAAGTAACGTCTTTTACATTTAAATTATCTAATTTGCTTTTATCAGCTGTAGACATAACACCTGCACCATTTGATGATACCCCAGGTATAGTTAAAACAGCGCTAGATGAATTGCTGTAAGAGCTGCCGCCCGCTCCATTATTAACTTTTAAATAAGTAGTTGCAGTAAATTTAGTACCATCAGCTGCAGTAGAAACTGGTGTAGCTAATTGATACAAATGATCTTCATTATCAAAGGATTGAGCTGGTAATTGAGCATAAGTATCAACACCATTACCAATTTTAATCTCTAATATTTTGTTATTATCATCAACACCATAACATACTTCACCAGAAAGTGGCACTATAGTACAAGTTGACCAAAAAGCAGTTGTATTATATGCACTTAGCAATCTGGTTTTTAATGTATTATCAGCCATTGTATTCCCTCCTTAATCGACTGTAAAGTTGCAATCAACAACTTCGATATCATGCCAGTCAGCGCCAGCACAATAATAATGTAATTCTTCTGAGTTCCAATAATATGTTAAATTTTTATTTCTTACAAAATATACTGTATTTTCATCCCCAACAGCTGGCAAATCCATTATTCTATCAACCTGCACAACCATCGCAGAATTCAAACAAACCCAAACTTCTTCAATATATTTATAAAGTTTTTGAGTTTCTTTTACAAAATAAAATTTATTTTTAGAAGGAGTAATAACATCACGTTCTCGCTCAAAATTTAAATCTACTATATCTGAGTATTTTTGTCTCCCTTGTTTATTATCAGAGACTATATAAGCACTATCACCATTCATTTCTTCTACAAGTATAAACTGACCATCTACAACAGGTATACTGTCTATCTTATTTACATTGGTACGTATTAATTTAAATGGCGTTCTTTTACTTACCATTATTATTCTTCCTCCTTCTTTAATTACTATATATTAATCAAAAACCAATCTATATATTTTTATACTTTTGACCATTTTTATTATAACATAAATTTTCAAGTTATACAACCTCATTCCGCCTCATAAAGTTGCAATTGAAAAAAATCAAAATTTTTGATATAATATAATTGTAAAAAATATGAAAGGAAATAAAAAAATGGCAAATAAGAAAATTACTGAAGAAGAACTTAGCAATCTACTTAAAAAGTCAATGATGTTTGATAAGTTTCTAGCTTCAATTGATTATAGTAACAAGAGAGATATGGAATTGCTAAAGCCAATAGTAGCTATGCGGAATGATGTTGAAGTCAATGCAGACTTATTTTTCCTTGTCAAAAGTTATCCTGATGCTTAACTTGACAAACATAAAATTTTATGATAAACTATAATCAACAAAAACATTTAAGTCAAAAAAGGAATGAGGTGTATATAAATAATGAAAGATATAATTATTATAAGTAATAAAATTAAATGTAATCATTGCGGAGATGTGATTGAGAGTACGCACGTTCACGACTTCAAATATTGCTCTTGTAAAAGAGTCTTTGTTGATGGCGGGCACGAGTATATGAGGCGTGGCTTTCAAACAAAAGACGACTATACTGAATTAAGTGAGTATAGAGAAGCAACATATGCAGATAAAGCAAAAGAAAGAGAAGAAAATAGACTTCGTGAGCTAAAAGAAAGAGAAGATTTTATTAGAATAATGAATATGGTTCTTAGTAAGGAGATTGATAAATGACAAGAAAAAATTTCTCCTTATCTGATTTCTATTGCACAGAATGTGGCAAGAAAGGTTTAAGTATCCCAAGAAAGCACGGACAAGCAAGAGAAACTGGGCATATTAAAGATTTATTATGTATATATTGCAACAAGAGGACAAAGCATATAGAAGTTTCTGAAACAGGAAGCTATAGTTATTTTGATTTTATTGAAGATTTTAATGATGGAGTGTTTAAAGAAGATGGAGAGGAATAATACATTATATATAATATGCGGAGTGCCTGGATGTGGCAAGAGTACATATATAAAAAATTTAATAACAAAAGCACAAGAAGAGAATGATAATTCTATGCTCTGGGTATCAAGAGATGAAATAAGATATAGTTTGTTTGGTGGAGAAGAAAATATTACTTTAGATAATTATTACTCTAAAGAAAATCAAGTTAGAGCTAATTTTTATGAAATTGTAAATAAAGGTTTGATGGCGGGCTTCAACGTCTTTGCAGATGCAACAAACCTGACTCCCGCCTCAAGAAAAGGGTTGTTAAAAAGAATCTACGCTAAGCATAAAGATAATGTTGCAATTGTAGTAACAACTCCATTACCTATTTGTCTTGAAAGAAATGAAACGAGAGAAGGAATAAGAAAAGTTCCATCAGAAACTATTAGAAAGATGTGGGATTCATTTCAGATTCCAACTTGTGATGAAGGCTTTAGTAAGATAATATATATAGATAAAGATGGTAATACAGAAAATATAGTACAATAGGAGAAACTTATGGATTGGTTTACAGCAGATTTACATTTCTGTCATTCAAAACCTTTTATTTATAGTCCACGCGGCTTTATGTCTATTGAAGATATGAATAATACAATAGTAAAGAACTTTAATGAAATTGTTAAATGGGACGATAATGTATACATACTTGGTGATGTAATGTTAAATAATAATGATGGCGGGATGCGGCTACTGAGGCAGCTTCCAGGCAAGAAATTTATTATAGCAGGTAATCATGATACAGACGCTAGAATAGAATTATATAAAAATGAGCCTAACGTGCAGTATTTAGGCGCCGCCGCCAGATATAAATATAAAGATTATCATTTTTATTTATCACATTATCCTACTATTACGCAGAATTTTGATGATAGCAATAAGCCACTTAAGAAACGTATTTTTAACTTAAGTGGACATACACATAGTAAGGATAAATGGGATAGCAGAGCAGATAGTTATAATGTTGCTCTTGATGCACATGAGAATTATCCAGTATCTATTGAACAAATAATATCAGAAATAAATGAAAGGTATCATACGAAATGAAATATAAAGTTATAGAAACATACTCGCGCGAAACTCTTAAAAAAGAAACTGATGAATTTGTTAAACAGTTTGTTGTTAAAATTCAGACACCTATTGGAGTTTTTGAAGGTATATCTACACTTCATCCTGAAGATGTTGAGCGTGAACGTAGATTTTTTGGCTATGAAATAGCAGAAAAGAAGGCGTATATTAAGGCACTAAAGAAACGTGCACGTCAACTTACAAAAGAGAAAGGTGAAGCTGCAGCATATAATACGAATAAAGAAATTGGAATTTGCACTCTTAGTTTATATGCTTTAATTAAAACTACAGATATTATTTTGGACAAAATAAAGAAATAATCATTTCTTAACTTTTAATAAATATATCAAGATTAAGAAAGGTATTTTTTATGAAGAATAAAATTTATAAAGGTATCTTAATTGGAGCTATTGGTTATCCAATATTTCAAGAATTTCTAGGTATTCTTGGTTCATTATCTCAGCTTGTACAAAATAAGCTAGATTTAGGTAGTGCTAAACTTG
>AUXO015168942.1_pt1 | contig 10745 bp, 8 predicted proteins | sample 768731 | NCBI WGS metagenome assembly AUXO01 (sample SAMN02715735, study PRJNA202380) | gut metagenome | biome: sheep rumen | host: Ovis aries | place: New Zealand: Palmerston North
TTTACACTTACCATAGTTTAACCTCTAATAACAATTAACTTAAAACATTAAGTTACTGTGTAAAAATTTATTGTTAGTCTTATTTAAACTTGACTAAATGATTTTTAGACGAATTTTCTATTAAAAATTGATGATTTTAAAAAAAATTTATTTGAAATTTCCTAAAATGGGATTATACAACAACCTATTTTAATCAAAAAACCAATTAATATTTTAAACACCTTTGCGATTCAAAGAAATATAAAAACACTCATCTTTAAAATTAATGCAACATCTGAAAAAAACTGATTAACTAAAAGATTACATGCATACGAAAAAGAAAAAATAATAGTTTTTTAAAATCAACTATTCTTCGGCAAGCTTATCCTTGGCCATCTTTAAAATAACCTGATCACCGGACTCTTCAGAAATCCTTTCAAATGAATTTTTAAATTGAATCCTGTCAAATGCAAATAAACGAACGTCAGCAGACACCGCATTCAGGCATATGTCAATCCATTCATCTTCAGTATCCACATATTTTTCAATATGTTTTATGCTTTTCAGCATGTGCTGGCTTTCCTTGGCTATTCTTATGAGATAAACCTTATTTTTAATCTTAATGACTGATTTTTCCCTATTGTAGAAAAAGAATTTGAAATCCAAAGGATTGGATGAATCTTCAGATGGGAAAATGTCATAATTAGGATCATGTATTGCAATTTCAGCAAGAATTTCCTCGTCGGTAATTTTCTCCAGCGCATTGTATGAAACATCAACATAATCTGTCCTGTCCACAATATAAGCCAGAAGAGACTCATCTGAGACCAAATCAACAATATCAAGCTGGGTTTCCTCATCAAAATCATTCAGATTATTCTGCCTGAAAAATGAAACATCCAGTTTTTCAAGGACTTTCTTACGGGAGTGCTCATCAAAATTGGCGTTCCTCATCACTTCAAACTTAAACCACAGAGGATAATCCTCCAACAGGTCACATTCATCAAATATGTAATTCAGATTCACATGGTCCGAAAGTTTCCAATCGGAAAGGGCAGAAACATCAGCCAATGAGATGCATTGCTTAAACATTCCTTCCATGGTTTTGATGTTGCTTACATCCCATTCTTTTAATGCTGAAACATCCTCCAACTCTTCACAATGCTTAAACATACTTTTTATGGAATAAACATTAGAAATATCCCAATTTTTTAATGCTGAAATGTTTGTCAGAGAATTACAGTTCTTAAACAGATAATCAAAGGAAGTTACATTAGACACATCCCACTTTTTCAACGGAGATAAATTTTTAATGGAACTGCAACCTTCAAAAAGGCCTGAAATTCTGGTAATGTTTGATACATCCCAGTTTTTCAATGGGGACAAACTTTTAATTGAAGAGCAATATGCAAAAATAGACAAAAGACTCTTGTTGTTGGTCATGGCTTCCAAATCCCAATTTGACAATGGGGAAATGTCCTTGATATTTGCACAGCTTCTAAACATTGCTGTTATATTGAATGCATTGACCAATCTCCAATTCTTCAATGCTGAAATGTCATCCAATCCAACACAGAATTCAAAAAGACATGCCGCATCCCTTACATTTCTAACATCCCACTTGGACAATGCTGAAATGTCTTTCAGATTGATGCAGTCGGCAAAAAGATAATGCATGTCTCCGACACTACTGACATCCCATTTGGACAGTGCGGAGATGTCTTCTAGTGCGGAACATCCCATAAACATGCAGGACATGTCAATTACATTTGATACATTCCAATTAGACAGTGCGGAAATGTTTTCAAGACTAGAACAATCCTTAAACATGTTGCTGATATCATCAACCAGACTGACGTCCCATGTATCAAGGGAAGATATTTCAACCAAAGACCTGCATCCGCTGAACATGTCTCTTGTGGATGCAATGTTTCCAACACCCATTGTAACGATAGCCTTAAGGTTTACCATATCCTTATATCTGCCCGCAAGTGCTGTTACACCAAATAAATCTTCGCTTATATATTGAACATCCTCACGATTTTTAACATCTCTCCAACTGGTCAGGTTAGTTCCGTCCATAAGTATAATAAGAACGTTAGATTCTCCCAACTCATAAATGCTTTGAGTTGTAGTGTTTAGATGTTCAAAATCATTTAAATAAATCCTAGCCATGATGCTCCCCTTTTATGATTATAACTTTGTACAATACAATATATAACTATTTCATATTATCACAATAAAATATATTACATTGGCCTATTTTTGTATTAAAGCGTTAAAAATAGAGATGTTGAAATTTAAAGCTAAATTATCAGTATCTGTCAAAATGCACCTTTGACTCATCATACCTGAGCTTAACATTACTTTCATGAGCAGGATAACCGACACAAATGACAGAAAACGGAATGCAATTGTCAGGAATGTTTAAATATTCCTTCAATTTCAATGACCTGTCTTCAATCGGATAGAATCCCAACCATACAGCACCAAGGCCCTCATGGGTTGCCTGAAGCAGGATGTTCTCGTTGCATGCACCTAAATCCTGTTCAATCATCATGTCAAATTTGCATTCATCAAGGTTTCCAAGTGTAATGATGAGATGTGAGGCCTTTTCGGCGGGTTTTGCGAACTGATGCATTTTTGAGATTTCAAGCTTATCTGATTCATCTGAAACTACAATGAACTCCCATGGCTGCTGATTACATGCGGAAGGTGCCTGCATGCCTGCCTTCAGGAGATTTTCAATCAGTTCATCTGAAACTTTCTCGTCTGTAAATCTGCGTATGCTTTGTCTTTTGAAAATTACACTCATGATATCACTTATTGAATAATTCTTCAATTTCTTCTCGAATGAACGGATAGTCATTGCTATCCGCCAGTATCTGAATCTGGTCGGAATACTGTATATGGAAATCCTCAGTTGGAATTATATATTTTCCGTTTCTGATGACTGAAACCACAATTGCATTTTTAGGGAAAGGAATATCCTTAATCATGAAATTGATATAATTGCAGTCAAGAGGCACTATATATTCACTCAATACATGTTTTGATGGCTTTTTGACATATTCACGATTTTTCTTCAAAAGCAGCCTGTCGTATAATGACTCATAGATAGGCTCATTTCCTAAAAGTGTAGGAATTACATAAGCTATCAATGAAACAATGACCATCGCAACAAGGGATTCTGTTGAACCTGACATTTCAGCAAGAAGCACGATACCTGTAATAGGTGATCTGACGGTTGCGGCGAAAAATCCTGCCATGGATATGACTATGAACCTGTAAATCAGGTCATGCTGCAGACCCAGTGACGGCACAACAACACTTCCAAAGACAGCACCGATATAAGCTCCCAATACAAGAATCGGTAAAAATATGCCACCAGGCGCTCCTGAGGAGAATGAAAACATTGAAAACAGATATTTTAGAACAAGTAGTAAAACTAAAACACCCAATGAGGGAATGGCCACATCAAGCATATCCATCATGAAGTGTCCTCCGTCACTGATTTCAGGAATCATGAGTGCCACAACACCGGACACCATGAACACCAATACGAACTTAAGCCATGAAGGAATCCTGAGGCCGTTTACAATGTCGCTTGACTTGATCATTCCGATGTTGTAGACATATCCCAAAAGTCCAATAATAACCCCTAAAACAATCAGAATCCAGTATGACTCAAGGGGAATGTCATATATCGGAAATGACAATATTGTAGCCTGTCCGAATATGATTTTTGAGACAAAATCGGCAACAATAGCTGAAACCAGCGCAATGAAAACAAGTGTCTTGTCAAATCCGTGGTTGATTTCCTCAAAAACAAATATCACACCTGCAAGAGGCGCATTGAATGCGGCGGTAATACCGACTGCGGAACCTACAAGAATGAGTCTCAGCTCATCGGTTTTTGATCCCTTGAATATTTTGGCCACTCCCTTTCCGGCCATACCTCCAATCTGAACTGAAGGACCTTCAGGACCCAGGGACAGACCACCAAGGGCAGTCAAAACTCCCGCAACTATTTTGGAAAACAGCACCTTGACCCAATTGGCTTCCATATGGCCCTTTACTTCAGCATATACCTGAGGTATACCGCTTCCAGCCGAGTCAACTTCCCATTTGGTTAAAAAGTCTATCAGAATACCCATCAATGCAAGGGCGAAGAAAAATAAAATAATGTATAATACATTTCCATGTATTATACTTAAGTAATCCCTTAAAACAGTTTCAGAACCTGCAAGCAAAAAACGGTACAGACATACCATCAGTCCCGCAAATATACCTACCATCACACCCTGAACGGTCAGACGGAATATATATTTGGGATTTTCACTAACAGATTTTAAAGTTTTTTCAAGAGATTTCATTATTTAATATTTTATTCCAATTTATATAAGTTATTTTCATAATTTTTCACATAATATCTGAAATGTTTTCTACCTCTACAGTATATTTCAAGACCTTCGGCCTCAAGCATTTTCTTTTGATATTCTATTCCACCGGGATATTTCGGATTGAGTTCCCCATTGGATTTCAATGTCCTCCAAAATGGAATCCTGTCATGATCCCTTTCACAGCTTGCACGGGCTGCAAGATTTATGAATATTCCGGAAGTCATTGGACAGGTGAAATCCGCATCATACTGTTTTGCTAGAAATTCCCTAATGTCTACTGCTGTTATTACCTTGCCCCGTGGAACTTCAGCCATAATTTCATCATAAAAGATCGGTGGCGCAATCAGCATGTCTGTTCCACCATATGTTCTTATGGCTCTTGAATTTTCGATAACGACTATTTTCGGCATATCTTTAGAGTCTTTTAATTTTTCATTGAAAGTTTTGCTTGCCATAGTATCACCTAAACTTCTTCGTATAGAAGCAAACAATTTTTTGGAAATACTAATATATAAAAATTATGTCTTGAATTTTTCTCAAATTTCCATTTAAAGTATTCTACAAAATTTTAACTCAAAAAATGTTAATCAAAAATAATAAATACTTGTTATGAACAAATAGAGATGTTTTTTTAAAAAATAAACAAAAATGTCAAAGAAAAAAAAATAAAAAAAGTAATAGATATTAAACAATATCTATCTTTTAACTTTTACGGTTCTTTTAACGGTGTTTTTAAGGTAAGTCACTTGATAGTTAACCTTTTTACCCACTTTAAGCTTTTTGAGCACTTTGGATTTGATGGTAACTTTAGCCAAACCTTTTTTGTTTGTTTTAGCGGTGTATTTTTTACCGTTAAACTTGAAGGTCACCTTTTTGGATTTGAGTGCCTTTGAACCATTTTTCAAAGTGGCTTTTAGGATAAGCTTTTTGGCGGATTTTTTCACATTGACCTTAGTGAGCTTTAACACCTGTTTGACGGTCAATTTGTTTTTGACGGCCTGTCCTGCAAATGTTGCAGAAATTGTGTATTTGCCCGGAGTTATTGTGTTTGGTATCTTTAAGGTTGCATAACCTTTAGCATCGGTTCTGACCTTAAATGTTTTTTTGCCGATCTTGAATGTTACGATTTGGTTTTTACCGACAAAATTACCCAAATCGTCCCTTACACGAACCTTATATGCGTGTCCATCATAGTAGTACATGTTCACATTTGCATTTCCTGAAAATCTGGAAAGGATATTGACTGTGATTGATAATTCTTCCTTGGTTTCTGGATTTACAAGTTTCAAAATATGTTTTCCGATGCTGTTGCCAGCATATATAACTACACCAATATAACCGTTCTCATCAGTGTCCATATCCTTAATTTTTTGGCCATCAAAGGTGACGTCTATTGATTTATTGACCAATGGGTCTGCATTAAAATCAAAGAATTTAGCGCTTATTGTTAATTTGACATTGTACCCTATGTTTATGCTTGTCACACCACCGGCATCAATACTTGATTTTACTACGACATAATTCATGTAGGTTTGATTTTTATAGCTAACGGTAACATCATAATTGCCTATCTCTAAAACACCAAAACTAACATTGCCTTTACATTCACTATCAAGAGTTATAGTATAATTAGTTCCTTTGAAACCTACAAGAACCTTTTCACCTTCAGAACCACCAGCAACGGTAAATATTACCTCTTTTCCATCATAACATTTGACAATGTTTTTGGTTGTTATGCCTTTTTGGTCATATGAATAAACTTTAATAGGAATAACTGCATCATTAAAATAGTCATGATCACCATCAATAATTACAAAAGAGTTATTAGTGTATAACTGTTGTCTAGTATCTGTAAGAACAGGTACTGAAGTTGATTTGATTCTTACTGAAAATACTGCACCATCTTCAACGGCAATACGTTTATTAAGGTTTATTGTATTGTATCCCCTATGACTTACAGAACCGCTTTGAGTGTAAACCAGATTACCTTTAAGATAGATTGAAATGGTATAAGGACTGCCTGCCTTTTCAAAGTAGGATCCGACTGCTGCAATTATGTCTCCACCTTCGCTTACAAATACGTTTTCATATTCATTGTACTCCTTCTTAAATGAGGACATGCCCCCAGCTTCAAGTTGATAAAGCTTTTCATAGCTTTCATTGTTTTTAATTACAAAACCGACTGCATCAGAATCTACCAATGATTTATCAAAGTAAGATAAATAGAAGTATCCATCATCACCCCAACCAGTTCCCCAGCTGTTTTTACAAATCCATGCACCATCGCCCGGAACGGTTTTCTTTTTGAAATGGTCTTTTGAGAATGTGTCGTTCCATCCGACTAATGTTACATAGTGATTTCCAGATTTGTTATCATTATATACTGATTTATATGTATCGTTGTAACTGCCATCTCTTGAATTTGCACCGAAAACGTAAAGGTTTAAAGCGCCGTACTTGATTAATGCCTCTTTTATGGCATTCTTATCATTAATATCTACAAAAATGGCATCTACAATATGATATGCATCTAGTGAGAATCTTAAAGCTGAAATTTTACCGAGCTCATCATAAACATCATCGGTTGCATTAACCGCACCTAACCAGCTCATGAAGTATGCAGTACTGGTGTAATAGTTTCCAGCTTCACTAAGGTCCTTATTTCCATAAATTGAATATTTAATTCCTATATTCTGAATGTTGTTTTCGGAAATGTCCAATTCAATGCCTGTTGCCTTTAAGAATGCTGATTCAAATGCTCCTGCTGCACCAAATGCCCAACAGGCACCATTAGATCCTTGGTCCCTTACCGGAGTTACCAGACCATAGTTTCTTAAATCAAAAATCTTATCCTTAGAAGTAGCATTAGTAATATTTTTAGGATTTATTTCATAAGGAATACCTGAATATCTAACATCAAATTCAGATTTTGTTGAATTTAAAATTTTATTTACATTTCCACAATTGGAAACAGCAGAGTTTTTCTTATCGAAATATGTGTGAATATCATCACCATTACTTACAAAAGTAGAATCCTCAATGACATATTTACTGTCATATGCATAGATTGCTCCACCTTCACGAGCTACACTACCTTTGAAATTGGAATTTACAACTGTTAAGGATCCGATGTCAAAGTAAATTGCACCACCTAATCCATAATCTGCACTAACCTTGTTATCGGTGAAATTAGTGTTATCAACATTCATTTCAACATATGAGGTATAGACCGCTCCACCGTTTTCCTTTGCATTGTTGTTTGTGAACTGTGAATTGGAGATATCTAAAGATCCTCCCAACTGAAGAACAGCTCCACCAAATTCTGATGAACAGTAATTGAAAATAGTGTTGTTGATTTTAACATTACCTGTTAAAACACCGTCCGCAGCACCGTAGATATCCAAATATAGTGCACCACCGTTTTTTGAAGAGCTGACATTGATAAATTCACTGTCAAGAATCAGAGTTGTGGTGTTCTTCCCAGATGGTTTAACCGCAACAGCTCCCGCTGTAAGATTTGCATGCAAGTTAATGAATTTTGTTTTATTGATTGCAGTTTGATAAGTATTATATATTGCTGTTGCATATTTGGAAGAGGTATTTGCAAAAATAGAGTTGGAAATAGTTATTACCGCATTGTTTCCATATATCATACCCCATAAAACCGGATTATCATTTTTAAACAGTGCATTAGATATATCTAGTTCACTACCACTATTTGCATAAATGGATGATCCCAATTGAGCATAATTGTTTAAAAACTTATCATTGGTACTAGTTAATGTAGAATTACCTGAAAATATTGCAGCTCCTGCTGTAATATCAATTTTGTTTATTGCATTGTTGTTTGAATATGTAGAATTAGCACTTGTTATGTTAGATCTCATTGCATAAATTGCAGCACCTGCATCCTTATCAAAGTTATTATCAAAAGTTACATTTTTCAAATTTAAAATTGAATTACTCAATATTATTGAAGATAAACTACAGTTAGTAATCTTTAGATTTTTAATTGTCAGATTACTATTTGAAAGATTTAAAAATCCTGCCTTTTGGTTTCCATCAATTGTTTTGCTATTTCCATCTATTACCAATGTCTTATCGCTTAATTTTATATATGTTTTTTCTCCATCATTTGAATCATATTTATAATCTTTATCTAAACTTATTGAACCAGTAGATTGATTTAAATTAGTTTCTAGTTCAGTGTATGTTCCCTCAGCATCTCCGAGAACATCAACCTCATCTACCTCAAGGGTATCCTGCGCTGTTTGATTTGAATCATCAGCACACACTACCCCCATAGACAATATCAATAAGAATAGAAAGATTATACTAATCTTATAAAATTTCATAATTGTCTCTCATTTTTTGATAATTAAACTTTTATTTTTAATAATATAAATAAATTAAAGAATATTCAAAATATAAATAAATAATATAAGATTATTCAAAAAAAAAGATTTTTAGAAAAACATTTTCAAAAAACACATTAATAATCTAATGTGGAAACTAAAAAAAAAATCAGTTAGAGCTGCGCCATGTGTTGCCACATTTAGCACATCTTATAAAATTGGTTGGTGCCTCATCGGCAGACCTAGTCTGTACTGTCCACCAGTAACCCTTGGTTCCTCCGCATTTGTAACATGTTATCCTTGTGGTCGGCAGTGCAACATTGTTGCTGTCGGTGACTATGACCTTTGCCTCAGGATTCTTTTCGCCCTCCATGTGATACTGCTCCTCCAAATCCTCCTTTTCAAGGGATTTTTCATAGCCACATCTACATTTAATCTTACCGTTTTTGGGCATTAACATCTTACCACATTCAGGACAGAATTCCATATTACTAAACACCATTAAAAATTCGTAAGTATTAGTTTAATTGTCCGTACATATAAAATTATCGAAAGGTAAAAACAAGCACAAAATTGAAAAAAATTATTGAGAAAAAAAGTTAAAAAAAAGTTTTATGTGGAAGGGTCATCCCTCCACCATTATCAGCTTACCCGTCGCTGGGTCTTTGTAAACCTTACCCATTTCGGTATAACCTTGACCGGAAGAGTTTGAAGTGTCAGGAGTTTCGTTCAACTGCTGACCCTGGTCAACTTCAGTCGTTTTCTGTTGCATCTGCTCTTGAATGTTTTGGCTTGGATCTATCATTGCCTGCATGTTCCAGCTTATGATAACAAAAACCAGAAAACCGACAGCAATAACCAGCATTGCATCCACAAGGTTGGATGTACCAGCCATTGGGTCTTCTTCTACACGTTTAGATCTTCGTCTGCCGCCTTTTCTTACCATAAAATCACTATCTGCTCATCCTATCAAGAACTGAATCGATTAAAGCATCTAAATCAGACAGGTATCTGTCATACCATCCTGAACGTACTTTTCCAATGAAGTAACATAATGCACCGGAACCGATACCGACAATAGTTGTGTTGAACGCAACTGTAAGGGAAGATGCCAATGTATTGATGTCGCCTGCACCAAGAGCAGCCAGACCAGGTCCCATCGGAATTAAAGTACCCATCAGCCCTAAGGTAGGTCCGATACGGGTAATAATATCAGTTTTCTGCAGTGAATTCATTGTTTTTTCTTCTTCAAATTCAAACAGCTTACGGGCCAAAGCTTCCCTTGAAGCAGTACCCAATTCGCTTGAAGAAGCGATTTCACTTAAAACCTTTTTCTGTGCCTTTGGAATTTTAGCACTTGAAATAACATTATTCAACTCATCAATAGATGCTGCCCTATTAATATCATAAATTAAATCTCTTATTGTTCCAACAGGAACTTTGCGTCTTGAAGTATACTCTGCAATAGCTCCACCTAATGTAATGATAGAAATGATAACAATTACAAGCAGAATAACCAATACCGGAATTGTTAAACTCTGTGAGATTACATCAAGGGATCCTGTTAGAAATTCTCCACCCGGAATACTTAAAGCCATATTTTTTCACCTTTATCTTAAAATACTTCTGCCTCTTCTATTTAAAACCATACCGCCCACAAGCAATATTGCCAGTGCCAATATTACCATCAGGACATCTTGAGGAGAACCTATAGTTATTGGACTAGTAGTTTTTGATAGTGCTCCCGCAATGTTTGGTATTACAATAGCCGAAAGTAAGAAGTATGCACCAAGTAAAAGCATAAAGTTTCCTAAAACAATAGGATAAGGTCTATTTAATACTCTTACAATAGTGTTTGATGCGAAATAAGTTACAATCATAACTCCCACAAGTGCAGCCGCAGCATACCAACTTAAATTGAGTGAACTGACTCCGATTGTCGGTGCCACAATAAGCACACTTGCAATAATTGAACCAAAACAACATGGACAAGGAGCAATAATAGCTA
>AUXO015796381.1_pt1 | contig 10745 bp, 11 predicted proteins | sample 768731 | NCBI WGS metagenome assembly AUXO01 (sample SAMN02715735, study PRJNA202380) | gut metagenome | biome: sheep rumen | host: Ovis aries | place: New Zealand: Palmerston North
GGTTCTGAAAAGATTCCTAAATTTGTAATTAATTTTGAAAATTCTAGAAATATTAAGCATGATAAAGAATTAGGTACTGTAGTTATTACAATAAAAGCTCATGCATATATGGAAAATTTAGTTGAATCAACAACAACTACAATTAAAGTATATGTTAACTTAGATACAGCTTATTATGATACTGATGATTATGAATCAGCTATGGCTCCAGGTAAGTTCTATAAATCATTCTTATCATCTAGAACAAATATTACTCCAAATTCAACATTCTCAACATATTTTAATATGTATGCTACTGGTAATGATATATATGCAAAAGCAGAACAAACATATCCTGGTGCTACAATAGATCACGTATTATATACTTCATATGTTTTACCTGCTGGTACTAGAATAACTATGTTAGATATATCTGATAATAGAGATCCAAAATACTATTATTATGATGTAACTGGTATTGAAGGTGAATTATTAAAACCTATATCAGATAATAAATATAATGGTGATTCTGCAACATTCTATAGTTATCCACTTTCTTGGTTTAGACAAATGGATTCAACTAGTGAAGGAAACTTATTTAATGAAGCAGAAAATAGAAGTAGATACTTAATTGATGATGTTGACTTGGATGGTAATCCAGCTACATCTACTGTAGAATCATTCATATTTATGGTAGATTTTAGAGATGTTACTACTCATAGTGGCACACTTCCAATTACTAATGAAGAATTCTACTTAGCGTTGAGAGCTACTGAAGGCGAGAATCAATATGTATTCTCAACACCTATTTCAGAAACTATGAGTAGGATGAATTTCAACTTGTTTGATGCAAGTGATGCATCATTTGACTTAGATGTAACTGATTATCCAACTGGATCTGAAAGTATATATGTTGATGATATATTTAATTTTAAAACTAAAGTAGAAGTACAAGAAAAACCAATTTATGATGATGTATATGGTACATTAACTGTTAGAAATACAAGTTATTTCCAAGATAGATTAGGTTTGAGAATCGGATTATATTATATTTCTGAAGATCAAAATGGTAATGAAATTGCTACTCAAGTAGTAGGTGATGAACTTGCTGGTGCAATATTCTATGTTGGAGATGTTGGTTATGCACCTGCTTCAAATGGTTTAATAAGATTAAAATTAGCTGACTATGTTGTTAAAGTTAATAAGACTATTACCGTTGATTTAAGTAATAGTAATATTAGATCTGGATTATATGAATTTAGAGTAACAGCATTTGCTTCTTCTGATGGTTTATATGCTAAACAAGGTGATACAATTACAAATTCTACTGATACATTTAGAGTAAATCTTGTTAATGAAAAATATGGATTAAATAGTGTTATTTCTGAACAATCAGATACTATCGTATATAAGAACGGTAAAACTACTGGTGGTGAAGATGTTGTTGATCTTGATTTATATTATTTTGGATCATATGCTAATCCTTCAATTAAAGTTTCGTTAATGAGAAGAGAATATGATGAAATTAATAGTTATGATTATAATGAAGTAAATATTAATACATTATTTGATTTAAATAATACAACATTTACTGATTTAAGTGATGTAACTGCTACTGACATCTTTGATGTAAGTACAATGACCATAAAGAAATCTGCACTTACTGATCATCCAGATAGTGCTAGTATGGGTAATTATCATCTTTCATTGAAACTAAGAAATGATGTAGAATTAACTACAGGTACGTATAAAATCAAATTCACTTTATATAATGGAACTCATGAAGTTGGAGATGTATATACGTATATAATTGTTAAGAATTAAGGCACAGAAATGTGTCTTTTTCTTTGTCATTTTTCTATTATTTTATATATATCTATGATATAATTAAACATAGAATAGGTGGTGTTTGCTATGAGAAAAAATATCTTGATATTATGCGCAGTTTTTTTAGCTTTCGTAGTATGCATTACTATTCAACAAACATTAGCAAAATATACTAGTGAAGCAAATATTAATCCTGAATTAAAAATTGCAGATTGGTTAGTTAAAGTTAATGGAACAGATATTACAACAAAAGATGAATCTAATAACGTTAAAGAGTATACAATTAGTGATATTCATTGGATAGATATAGCAGATTCTGATTATTATGTAGATGTTGAAGAAGGATATATTGCTCCTGGTAAAATGGGTTCTTTTTCTATAACACTTGATGCAAGTGAATGTAAGACTGCTGTTGATTATGAAGTGTTTATGAACTTTGATAGTATTAAAGAATATATTCATGATATTACTGGTTTAGATTTTGAAGGTAGTTCTTCTAATTTAAGATTAGTTGGTGTTTATAAAGTTGTAGATGGAAATAGTACTTTATTAACATCAAATAATGGAGTATTCAGTGGATCTATATTATTAAATGAGTTAGATAAACCGGTTCAATTAAGAGCTGATATTATATGGGAATTTGGTGATAGTGATCCTAATTCAGTTAGTAGTGTTTTTGATTCGCTACTTGGATCTGGAGAAAATAATAAATTAAGTGTTCCAGTTACTGTTAATGTTAGACAAAAGATAGGAGCATAATAATATGATGAATAAAATAAGTAGAGTGTTTAAAATTATATTTAGAATATTATCAGTTATTGTTGGTATCATCTTATTATTATCTCTAGATGCATGGATGCAAGTTAATATCTTTAAAAAGAATTATGCATCTTTATTTGGATATTCAGTTTTCAATGTAGTAACTGGTTCAATGTCAGGTACTATTGAGATAAATGATTATGTAGTAGTTAAGAATACACAAAATGTTGAAACAAAAGATATTATTACATTTATGAGTGATGGAGAATTAATTACACATAGATTAGTAATGAAATATGGTGATACATATATCACTAGAGGTGATGCAAATACTGCAGATGACTATTCAATTTCTCAAAAAGATATTGTTGGTAAAGTAGTATTAGTTTTACCTAAAGCAGGTATATGGAAAAATGTTATATCTGAACCTAAAGTATTAGTTACAATATTTGTTACATTATTATTATTCACTTTAGTATTCAGTACTGAAGAAAGAAAATATAAAACTACAACATATAAAGGTGATTTAGATTACTTAAAGAAATCTAAAAAGACTAAACAAAAAGTTTCTATACCAATGAAGATAGGATTCTTATTTAAGAAACAAGCTGAAATAGAAGAAAAAAGTAAAATACAAGATTCAGTAAGAAATGCTAGAAAATCATTAAAAATAGATGAAGAAAATAATCAACCTAAAGTTACTACTACTAAAAACGCTAAGAAAATAAAAGCTAATTTGGAGGCGTTGAAGAAATGAAATTAAAGAAACTTAAATTACCAAAACTTAAATTGTCAAAAATTAAGTTACATAAAAATGACACTCCAAAGATAAAAAAATATAAAATAAATAAGGAAAAGTTACAAAGAAAATTACCGTTAGCAATAGGTATATTATTAATAATTGTAATACTTGTTATTTTTCCAAATACATTATCAAGATATGCTAGTAGTGGTAATTCAAATACAAGTATTAATGTTGCATATTCATTGCTTGATGTTGTTAATATTGAAGGTGAAACAATAGCAGATAATGTTGCGCTTACAAATATTGAACCTAATGGTGAATATCAAAATTATATATTTGAAGTTAGAAATTATAAAGATATAGTTGATGCAACTAATAAAACAACTCGAAAAAGAATTAATGTTAGAATGCAATATAATGTTGAAATTACAGTAACAACAAATTTACCAATTACATATTATATTGATGTAGATACTCATGATGGACAAAGTTATACATCTAATAGAGTACAACCTTATTTAATTACAAATCATGGTACTTGTAGTGATACTGCAGGTGATTCAATTAAAGAAGGTTTATATTGTGATAGTGATAATACTTATTTCTATAAGTTTAGTTATCCAACTACAAACAATTTATTAACAATGTATTATGGATCAGATCAAGCTGATAGATATACTATTCATTATAGTTTAGCAAGTTCAGCTAATACTGTTCAATATCAAGATATTATTGAGTTATTAAGTATTAAGATTTATGCTCAACAATATGCTCAACCAAAATAAAAGAAAGGAATGATATTATGAAAGCTATTAAGGCTGTAAGTAATTTTATAAAATATTTAATTAAAAGAATAAAAAAATTAGATAATAAAACTAAAGTAGTATATATTGCCTTAATGGTATTAATATTATTATTTCCTACAATAACATTATCTAGATATATTTATAATATTATTAAAGATAGATATTATTTATCACAAAATTTCTATTTTAATAGTGAATTATTATCATCTTATACTGGTAACTTAGATAATGTTAATCATAATAGTATAAAGAATAATTTTTCATATAGTTGGGATGGTTCTTCAAGTGGAGTAGATAATACAATTATTTTATATTCTACTAAACAAGGAAACTCATTAAAAACATCTGATACAGATATTGATTATAATTTTGATTTTTGTATTGTTGATGATAATTATAAATGTATTACTACAAATGATGGAAAAGAAACTGATTCAATAGTAGTATCACTTGTTAAAGATAATCCTACAGATGTTATTACTTCTGCAAGTTATTCTAGAACAATTGCTAAAGCTAATAATAGTGATAGTTTTAAAATCCATATTGCTAAGAAACAATCTTCACCAATTGTATTTAATGATGGTGATAGAATAACTATACGAGTATGGGCACAAAGTACTTCTCCATATGTTGAAAAGTTAGCTGGTTATATAACATATATTATTAAAAAAATTGATGTATCATATGAAATAAGTGATAAAGAATATGATTTATATGCAACATTAAGATTATCAAATTCACGTGACAGTGGTGATAGTGAAAAAGCTAATATAACATTTGATCCTAGATATGTAAGACTAGATATGTCTAATCAATATTATTTAGATTGTCTTAACAATTCTTCATGTAATGTTATATATGGAGATTATTATAAATTAAATGAAGATGTAACAGTAGGTGATATTACTTATAAAAAAGAGTCAGTATTTACTGCTGAAGATTTATCAACATATGGTATAAATACTAATAAATGTTCTTTATATAATTATGTTAAAGGTTTTAGTGTTAATATTGAACCTCTTTATAGTGTATCAATTACTTTCTATAAGGATGATGTTAGAGCTAATTATACATATAATGGTTTAGGTGATGATAGTAGTTTACCTATACATGTAGAATTTATTAATAGTTAAAAAGGGATGTAGGCATGAGAACTAATAGACGTGAAAGAGTAAGACTTGAAAGAAAAAAGAATAAAGCATTTATATTTGTAGAAATAGTATTATTTGCTTTTATGGCATTATTTCTATTAACTGTATTAATGCAAAGATTTAGTAATAATAGAATGTCTATAGGTGGAGTTAGATTATTTACTGTATTATCTGAATCAATGGTCCCAGTTTATAATGTTTGGGATATTGTTGTAGTTAATAAAGTAGAACCTGCTAAAATTAAAATAGGTGATGATGTTACTTATAAAGGTTTAGAAGGCGATGTTAAAGGTAAAATAGTAACCCACAGGGTAGAAGTAATTAATTATGATCAAGAAACTCAAAAATATAAATTTATTACTCAAGGTATAAATAATGTTGGTCAAGATGCTGAAATATCTGAGGATCAAATATTTGGTAAAGTAGTATATAAAACATTTTTATTAAGTGCTTTTAGTAAAGCTAGTAGAAATACTGTAGTATTTGTATTATTTGTATTTATTCCATTAGCATTATATATAGCAATAGAAATGATAAATATAGTAATAGAAAAGCATGATAATAGAAGATATAGATAAATAGAAAGGAGTAGTTATTATGGGTAGAAGAAAGAGTTTAAGAACTAGAGAAAATGTAGTAAATCATTCTAGAAAATTAACTATTATTCCACTTATATTTTCAATTATATTTTTAGTAACAGGTACATATGCATGGTTCACTTATTTTAGTGATGTTGATGTTAATTTAACTGGTCACGTAGTAAGTTGGAAAATAAACTTTGATAATGATTCAAATGTAACTGAAACAACTATGGAATTTAATAAGATATATCCAGGAATGAATGAAAAAGAAACAGCAGAAACATTAAATAAATTCTTATCAATTGAAAATCAAGGTGAAACAAGTGCAAAAGTAACTTATTATATTAAATCAATTGAAATATTAGGAGAAACATATAATTTAGGTGATTATATTGAAACACCTGTAACAGCTACTACTTATAATACTTTAGTTGGTGATTTATTTACTTATAATGAATTATCTGATGAATATGTTGCTGTTAGTTCATCTGCAACATATAATCCATCTACTAAGTATTATTCTATTTTAGATGCGACTAATATGTCTGATATATTATCATCTAAATATCCATTTAAATTTAACTTTGGTTTTGTAAGTGCTGTTGATGATACAACAACACCTGCTGAACCAAATGTAATAATTGCTAAGTTTGGAGAAACTGGTAATGCTACTAATTTTAGAGCAAATATTAGTTGGCCTTATGAAACATATATTAAGGTTGAAAACTCAGATGTTTTCAACGATTATTTAGACTATTATACAAAGTCAGGTAGTACATATACTAAAGCTAATGTAACTGCATCAAACTTTGATACTTTAAAGAGTACTTTATACTATGCAAATGATATAGAAGATACTTATTGGGGTAACAAAGCAGCTGAATATTATCAAGAACAAAGTGGACATTATGCTGCAGAAGATATAATAAGTGTTAAACTTACTGTTGTAGTTCATGCAGAAGAATATTTAGGTAGTTAATCATGAAAAATAAAAAAGAATTATTGATATTATTAGCGGTTATATTAATTGGTTTATTTGCTGTTTTAGCAGTAGTATTACCTAAGGTATTAACATTCAAAAAAACAGATAATTTAGAATATAAATGTAAACATTCATATGGTTGTTCAGGTACATTCTTTGGTAAGAAATTATGTGCTTATAAAGATAGGGAAGGCATTACTGAAGATATTGCTTGTACTCCTGAATCAGTAAGTGAAGATGCTGTAGTTAATATTTATTTATTTAGAGGTGATGGTTGTCCTCACTGTGAAGATTTATTAGATTTCTTTACTGAATTAAAAGAAGATTCAGCATATAAATATAAGTTTAATCTTATAGAATATGAAGTTAGAAATAATCGTGATAATAAACATAAGATGAATAAAGCAGCTGAATATTTTGATTTAAATGTTGGAAATGTTGGTGTTCCATTTTGTGTAATAGGTGATACTTATAAGATAGGTTTTAGTAATCCTTTATATTTATCAGATGAAGATAAAAAAGAACAAGCAGATAAATTTAAGAAAATGATTGATGATGCTTATTATGATGGATATACTGATATTAAAGAATATTTAGACAAATAAAAAGGACTTTTAATTAAGTCCTTTTTTTATGCACCTGTATGATTTGTAACTTGTACGAATCTAAGTTTGATTGTTAATCTACCATCATTATTGACTTCATTTGCTCCAAGGTTTGCAGCATTATGACCAATTACTGTATCGTCATCATCATTCATTGTTTCACCTTCACCATCAAACCATTCAACATATACTCTAATACAATACTTAGTTGGTGTTATACCATTGTACCAATAACCATTTATATTTGCTTGATTACCTGTAGTAGTTTGATCTTTTGTTGTATCTACTATTGGATTTTCATGATCATCTACTTCATATATACCAACTTTAGTAATTCTTAAATCACTTAATCTTGATTCAGCTACTGGAGCAACTGATGCAATATAATTATAATCAACATCTACATATGTATTATCAACTATAACATCAAAATATGCTTGAGTTCCTGGAGCTAAATAACCATCAGTTGTATAACTACTTGCAACAAAGTTTGGTGTTAATGTTGCTGATAGTGTTTTTGATGATTTTATATATTCACCATTTACTAATATATCCCATTTGGCTAGGTTAACATCTGTTGTTTTATCATTAGATGTTACATATTTAGCATAAGTAGATTTTACCATGTTAAATGAGAACACTAATGATATAAAAGCTAGTATCAAAATACAAAATTTCTTTTTACTCATGCTAAACATACCTTTCCATAATATCCTATTATTATAATAAATTATAATATCAAGTATTTACAAGGTCTAAAGTGTAATGTTTACACATAACAACGTAGTTTTTTACAATAAAAATAATGCTTTATAAATAGTCTTATGATATACTTATTATAATAGTGATAATAAGGAGGATTGTTATGCGTAATCGCAGAAATATACGTGGTAGACAAAACAATAGTGCTCGTAAAAAGAGACTATTCTCCGTATTTTTACTAATTTTATCAATTGTTGCATTAACTGGTGGAACATATGCATGGTTCTCAATGAATGATTCAGTTAATAATGAAGGAATTGAAATAGGAGTAACACCTAGTAATTCTTTGGAACTATCTGTAGATGCAACACCAAACAGTTGGAAAAAGAATATAGTATTAGATGATATTAAAACAGCTGATTATTCTTATGGAGTTACTAGAAAGAATAGTTATCCTACAATGTATAAACCTGTTTCTACAATAGGTAATACAGTAAACGGTTATACTGATTTCTTTTTAGGACATATTTCAAAGAATATATTAGGTGGTTATATTATTTCTGCTGATAAAGTTAATGAAATTGATGGTTCTGATGGAGTTCTTATGGCATACGATTTATATATCAAGACTGCTAAAGAACAAGTATTACAAATTAATATAAGTAATTCATCAGTTATTTATAAAAAACAAGATGCAGACAAAAATGTAACAGAAGGTATAGAAGATTCTATTAGATTAGGATTTGTATATGAAGGTTTAGAACCAAATGTTTATGCTGATATAGATGATATTCAAGGATTAAATACATCAAATATTAATAATATTAAAATTTGGGAACCAAATGCAAATCACCATTATCAAAATGGTATTGATGCTGCAAAAGAATTTTATGATTTAACTATTAATGCTAATCAAGTAGTTGATTATGAAGGTATTAAAGCAGCTATACCTGAAAATTTAAAAATACCTTTAGGTTCTACTAATAATTTATATTTTGAATCTTTAGGTACTAGATTAATTAGAACTAATAGAGATGGATCTGGAACAGCAGATTTATTTACCTTATCAAGTGGTATTACAAAATTAAGAATATATATGTGGATTGAAGGACAAGATGTTGACTGTGAAAATGAAGTATCTGGCACTTCGTTTGAAGTTAAATTAAACTTCACTGCTAGAGATAGTTAGGAGATTATTTATGAAAAGAATTATAGGAAATATTATAACTGTTATTTTGGTAATTATAATTATATTTATGAGTGTATTATTATTAAGCCATAATGATCATCAAGTATCACAATTTGGTAATAAAACATTATTAATTGTTGATGAAGATATGCTTGATTATAAGAGTGGTTCTTTATTAGTAGTAACTAAGAAAGAAGCTTCTAATATTCAACCTGGTGATTATATATTCTATTATGATATTAATAATAAGACTAAAACAGTTCTAGGTTTAGTAAATGATATTTACGATGTTGACTTTGGACAATATTCATTCACTGTTAATAATGATTTAATAATTGATGAATCTAATATAATTGGTAGAGCAAACGATACTAAAGAATATAAAGGATGGGGTAATATTTTATCTGTATTAGAATCTAAATATGGAAACTTATTCTTAGTAGTATTACCAGCATTCTTATTATTTGTATATGAATTGATTAATTTTATTGTAGAAGCAAGGAGTAGAAGAAATGGGTAAGGTTAGTGCAAGTTTATTAGAAGAAATTAAAGGATTATCTAACAAAGAAGCTTTTGATATTTATAGTAAATTATTTGAAACTATTAAATCAACAGAATCTAATATAGTAGAAGTTAATCCGGAAGATTTAAAACCAAAAAGAACAAAGAGAGGAAGTAAAAACAAGAAATGACAACTATTAATACTGTTGATAAACTAAGTAAATATTTAGATAAAATTGTTAAAGAACTTCCTAAATTAAGAAGTGATGTAGCTTCTGAACAAGTAGTTAATAATCAAAAAATGGAAGATTACTTAACTGAATTAAGAGAATATGAACAAGAAATATATGAAATTGTTAAACAAAAACTTGCTGCTGTAACACCTTTTGATGAAAATCCAGCTGTTGCAGAAAAATATGAAGAATCCGAAAAATATAGAGCAATCATTAAATTAACAGGAAAAGATGAAGACTTTGAAGAAAGATTTGGGTTTGATAGAACTGTATATGAAATAGGACATGCTAAAGATGTTGATAGAGTTAATGAAGTATTAAAAGATTTCATTATTGATATGGAACATATAGGAATTAAACTAGTAGGTAGCAATTTTAATTATTCTACATTTACTCAAAGATATATGGATGCATTCTTTGAAAATATGAATAATTCTAGATATCTTTTAATTATGAAAAACGTATTTAATTCTATTTATTGGGAATGCCCACTTTTATTAACACATCTTGAATTATGTGTTAAAAACTTAATTACTAATAATAAGAAGGTAATTATTAGACATATTAATACATTATTAGATCAAAACTTAAAAGAGGTTGATTCTACAAGAGAAGATATTCATGATTTATATACTAAAACAAGAATTGAATATGAAGATATGAGATTATATGATCCATATAATCT
>AUXO016893621.1_pt1 | contig 10745 bp, 9 predicted proteins | sample 768731 | NCBI WGS metagenome assembly AUXO01 (sample SAMN02715735, study PRJNA202380) | gut metagenome | biome: sheep rumen | host: Ovis aries | place: New Zealand: Palmerston North
CTGTCATGCCCAACCAGGCAGCAGTAGTTTTAAACCAGGCAGTAGTTTTCATATTTAAAAAAAACACCCGGCCGTACAGGACCGTCATAACGGGAATCCCGAAACAAATCGGACAGGCAGCCCGCCGCCGGCAGGAATCTGAAATAACAACGGACTACAGGAGGAATACGGATTATGTCAGACAAGAAGAACAGCTTTGAAAATAATGTTGACTCGCTTTTCAAGGGACTGAATAACTTCCTTACCACGAAGGCAGTTGTCGGCCAGCCCGTTCCGGTCGGCGACAGCATCATGATTCCCCTCTCAGAGGTTTCCTTCGGTATGGGTGCCGGCGCTTTCAGCAACAATTCCAAGGATAACGGCGGCGGCGCGGCAGGCGCCAAGATGGTTCCTGCCGCTGTCCTGATGGTAGCGAAGGACGGCACCACAAAGCTGATCAGCATGAAGAGCCAGGATGCTGTTTCCAAGATTATTGATATGGCCCCAGACATCGTGACCAAGATCAGGGAAGCCATCGGTAAGGACGGCAACGGATCTTCCGCGGAAGAAGAGGCTGCGGCAGAGGAATAAGCCTGGAGTATTTCGGAGCGATTTTCCTCCATTCCAGGCGCTGGTGCGGTGGGCCCTCGAATTTTTGTTCACCACTCAAAAAAGTTTCCCGCGAAATTCTCAAAAAGTTCTTGCAAAGAACGGGACCTTCTGATACAATAGCTGAGTGTTGTAAGCCGTTGTATAAGATTCGGCTTTAGTTTGTGGTTAAGGAGGTGTGATCATGGCAAAATGTGCTATTTGCGATAAGGCTGTTTACTTTGGCAATAATGTAAGCCATTCTCATAGAAGATCAAATCATATGTGGAAAGCTAACGTTAAGGCTGTACGTGTAAAGACACCACAGGGTACAAAGAAGATGTACGTTTGTACCAGCTGCCTGAGAAGCGGTGCTGTAGAGCGTGCCTGAAGTCACGACTCCATAAGAAGAAAACATCCGGGAGCTATGCGGAAATACAAAAGTGTTTCTGCATAGCTTTTTTCTATTTCATAATCCTCTATTGGATTGGTATTATTTTCTATTTAGTGATATGATAGAATCACTATGGTGTGTAAAGCGCCGAATGATCTGAAATCAACCTTTTGACAGATCCGTCATGATATAACCAAATAATCATATACAAGGAGGAACCGAATGAGCAAAACGAAGTCCTGGAACGACAATTGGGTGTACAAAATACAGCCGTGGGGCCTTACCGACCCGTCAACCGTTATAACCGGAGAAACCATCACACTACCTCACACCTGGTATAAGGACGATGATTACTATAGAGGCGAAGGCGTATATCAGAAAATCTTTCCTTATACGCCTGCGAAAGAGAGAGTCTTTGTAAAATTTCACGGCGTTGACAAAATCTGCAAGGTGTTTATAAACGGGGCACAAGTCGGCTGTCACGAAGGCGGATATACTATATTTGCAGTCGAACTGACAAATAATCTGATCGCCGGAGATAACGTACTTACTGTACTTGTCAGCAACGCCAAAAGCGAAACCGTGTCCCCACTGTCCGGAGATTTTGCTTCTTTTGGCGGTATTCACAGAAAGGTAGAGCTGATCACAACTTCTTCGACCTGCTTTGACAGAACCTATTACGGATGTGACGGTGTCGTTTTTCAATCCAGAATAAATCCCAATGGCTGTGGCGAGCTTTGGGCAGAAGCTCATGTGCTGGGAGACGACGATATTGGCATCCGATATTCAATCAACCAGTTAAATCCGTCCGAATTCAAGTTTGAAAAAACAGATGGTCTGAAAAAGGTTTGTGAAATAAAAAATCCTGTCTTCTGGAACGGTCTTGATGATACCAAATTATACACCGCCAGAGCGGATCTCCTTCTCCATGGACAAGTCATAGACACTATCGAAAAACAGATCGGCTTCCGAAAGATATCGATTGATCCAGAGAACGGCTTCTTCCTCAACGATCACCACATGAAACTTCACGGTGTAGCAAAGCATCAGGATTCTGATTCCGTCTTTTCCGCCGCTACAATGGACCAGTGGCAAAGAGATATCGCTCTTATTCATGAAATAGGAGCCAACGCCATTCGTTTATCGCATTACCCGCATCCAACGGAAGTTTACGATCTATGTGATAAATATGGCTTTGTTGTCTGGGCGGAAATCCCACTATTAAAACTCACGGAAAACGAGACATTATTTGCAAATGCCAAACAACAATTGAAAGAAATGGTCCTTCAAAACATGCACCATCCCAGCATTTGTTTTTGGGGCCTCCAGAATGAGATCGCGATTTACGGGGAATTTCCGTTTATGACCGAAAAGATGAAGGCCTTAAACGAGATGGCGCACGCACTGGATTCAACCCGTCTAACCGCATGTGCCAATCTGAATGTGGTACATCCTGAAAGTACTCTGAACCAAATCACAGATGTTACCGCATATAATATATATTACGGCTGGTATTATGGAGACTTCGCGGACAATGGTAAATTCTTAGACGATTTTCATAAGACTAATCCCAATATGCCGCTTGCAATATCGGAATACGGAGCAGACGCAAGCATAAAATTTCACAGTGCAGATCCAAAGGTAAATGATTATTCAGAAGAATTCCAGGCCCTCTATCACGAGACCGTATATCCAATGATCGCACAGCGCGATTTCGTCTGGGGCAGCTTTGTATGGAATATGTTCGATTTTACCAGTCCTATCCGGCAAACCGCTGACGTTAAAAACAGAAACATCAAAGGTCTGGTAACCTTTGACAGACAGACCCGGAAAGACAGCTTTTTCTATTATAAAGCGATGTGGGCAAAAGACCCCTTTGTTTATATAGCAGGCAAACGTTATCAAAACCGGGCGGAAGAATCGATTTCCGTTAAGGTATATTCAAATCAGCCAAACGTAACACTCACCGTTAACGGTAAGACAGTCACGCAAGCTGTATTAAATGGAAACACTGTTTTTTCTAATATAGCACTGAACATGGGGGCAAACAGGATTACAGCACAGTCAGGGCACACCAGCGATGAAGCCACCTTTTATCGGAAGACGGAAGAAGATCCTTCCTACACCTATGTAGATCAGCATCCCGGATTAAATGTCCGCAACTGGTTCCTGGATGAAAAAGAAGAAGCTGAGCTGTTTCCCGAAGGTTTCTTATCTATTCGAAGCACCATCAACGAATTGCTGGCGAACGAGAAGGCAATGCAGACAATCGACAGAAGAATGCCTGATGTAGGAGCTGGCATGCGAGATATGGTCGGTACTTTCGAGCTCGACAAATTTTTTGCATTCGCAAAGCCAGACTATTCCGAAGAGGAAATTCGAACACTAAATGCAGAGCTAACCAAAATCAAAAAGTCATAGAATATTCCAACAGAGGCTGCAACGCAGCCTCATTCCGGTTCGCTGATGATAACGTTTCATTTCTTCCTGAAATTTTCCGTAAGTCGTATAAACAATCATGCAGAGGCTCCTTTCTGATTCCTTTCTATCGTGTTCTCTACACCCATTCCTTCTCTTTAGAGGCATTCAGCATTCTTTCTCTGTATTTTTTGGGAGAGATGCCATACTCCCGTACAAATGCGCGATAGAAAACAGAGTAATCATTAAAGCCATACATGAGGCAGGCTTCATTTACACCGACGCCATTCAAAATAGCATTGCGGCTCATCAGAAGCCGCTTTTTTTGTATGTACTGATGAACCGAAATTCCCATATTGTCCTTGAAAAGATGTGCAATATAATATTTGCTCACAAAAAAATGCTGCGCCAGAAGATCGAGAGAGAGAGGTTCATCCAGATGCCCTTCAATGAAATGTGCAATATTGTCATAGAGCGGTTCTCCATTGTCTTCCCTTTGATTTTTCTGTTCATGATAAATACGGCTGATTTCCAGAAGAAGTTGGCCGGCGAGCAGCATAAGACGAGCCTCCCGCCCGAATCTCCGGGAATGGATTTCCTCCAGGAACTCAAAAATCTCCGCCTGCACTGCATTGAAGATCAGATCCTCTACATGAAAAATCAGATACCCGTTTTCCGATGCCCGCTCCGTCAAATAGCCGAAATCCGGCGAACTCTCCATTAGCTTCTCCAGAAACGAGCAGCTCACCCAGAAAATAAACCGTCGGTAAGAAGTCTTTTCCGAATGAATCGCCGCATGATGCGGAACCTTTGGTGCAACTGCTATAATGTCCCCATGACACAGCGAAACCGGCTGGTTTTTCAGATACATTTCCGCGCTTCCCTCAAGAAAGAAGTAAAATTCCCAGTAACTGTGCGTATGGTTCTCCACCGAAGTCAGTGTCTGATCATCATAATAATACAGCTCAAAATCTCCCGATAGCATATATTGCCGCTGCGCAAAAGGCGACCTCAGTTCATTCTTCATTTCTGCCCCCTGATGCGGGTTGTTCCATGCATCTCACCCTTACTTACCGCCTTGTCCATCACATACCTTTTCGCTAACCAGACCGTTTGCATTTTCGAAGAGCATATCATGATACAGCAATTTTTGCAATGTATCCGACAAGGAACACAATTGGCCCTCCGAAGCAGACCAGGTATCATAGGATCTAACAGTTCCCTTGTAAAAGCAGAAAGAAACACGGAGGAATCACATGAAAAAATTTATGGATCCGGATTTTCTTCTCGACACGGATATCGCCCGCGAACTATATCACAGCGCGGCCAGCCGAAGCCCCATTATCGACTACCACAATCATCTCAGCCCTCAAGAGATCTATGAGGACCCGTGCTATCGCAGCATTACCGAAGCCTGGCTTGCCGGAGATCACTATAAATGGCGCGCAATGAGGGCAAACGGAGTTCCGGAAGAACTTGTCACCGGTGACGGGGATCCCTACGAAAAATTCCTGGCATGGGCGGATACCATCCGGAACAGCGTTGGGAACCCGCTGTATCACTGGACGCATCTCGAACTTCAGAGATATTTCGGAATTGACGAGTGTCTTTCTCCGGAAACCGCTCCGGAAATCTGGAATACCTGCAACCAAAAGCTTTCCCAAAAGGATTTTTCCGTCCGAAACCTGCTGAAAAGGATGCAGGTTCAGGTTCTCTGCACCACGGATGACCCCGCAGACTCCCTGCATTATCATGAGCTTCTCGCATCGGAAGAAGATGCCTTTCACGTCTATCCGACATTCCGTCCGGAAAAGGCGCTCGGCATTGAGAAGGAGGGTTTTCCGGAATATCTCAAGAAACTGGAAGATCTTACGAATGTCCCCTGCGACAATATCAAAGGCATTCTAAAAGCTCTGGAGCTTCGTCTTGACTTTTTTGTAAAAGCCGGGTGCCGTGTCACAGACCACAGTCTGGAGAATCACTTCTATATCCCGGCCACGGAGGACCAGGTAAACAAGATCCTGCAGAAAAGACTGCGCGGTGAGGCGCTCACAGAAACAGACTGTGGAATGTACCACGGATTCCTGCTGACATACCTGGGGAAAATGTACGCGTACAGAGACCTTGCCATGCAGCTTCACATCGGAGCCATCCGAAACACTTCCACTCGCATGTACCGGAAACTCGGACCGGATACCGGATTCGACAGCATCAATGATTTCAATTATGCGCCGGAGCTCGCCGCTCTGCTGAATGCTATGGATCAGACAGATGAGCTTCCCAAAACCATCCTGTACTACCTGAATCCGAAAGACGCAGACATGCTTGCGGCAATGGCAGGTAATTACCAGAGTAACTCCCGCGGCATCCGCGGAAAGATTCAGCTGGGTACCGCCTGGTGGTTCTGCGATCACCGTAGAGGAATGGAGCAGCAGATGGACAGTCTTGCCAATCTCGGTCTGCTCTCGACCTCCATTGGTATGGTAACAGATTCCCGAAGCTTCCTGTCTTTTTCTCGACATGAATACTATCGGAGAATCTTATGTCGAAAGATCGGACAGTGGGTGGAAAACGGAGAATATCCGGATGATCGCGGTTATCTGAACGATCTGATTGAACGCATTTCCCTGCGGAACGCGAAAGAATATTTTGAATTGTAAAGAGATAAAGAACCGGGAGAGAGAAAGCATTTTCCTCACAATCCAGATAGAACACATGCTCTGCAAACGAAAAGGAGAAAAAGAACCATGGAAATGACACTGCGATGGTATGGAAAAAAATTCGACACCGTCACCCTCGAACAGATCCGTCAGATCCCGGGCGTCCGGGGAGTGATTACTACCCTGTATGATACAGAACCGGGAGAGGTCTGGAGCCGGGAGCGCATTAACGCCTTAAAAGAAGAGGTGGAATCTGCGGGCCTGGAGATAGCCGGAATTGAAAGCGTAAATGTACATGAAGATATCAAGCTTGGAAAACCGGATCGGGATGTATTGATCGATCACTATATCGAAACGCTCGAGAATCTCGGAAAAGAAGATATCCATATGGTCTGCTACAACTTTATGCCGGTCTTTGACTGGACCAGAACAGAGCTGGCGCGGAAACGGCCGGACGGCTCCACCGTACTTGCCTATACCCAGAAGGCTGTGGATGCACTGATTCCCGAAGAAATGTTCCAGTCCATTGCCTGCGACATGAACGGATCTGTCATGCCGGGATGGGAACCGGAACGCATGGCACATGTCAAGGAGCTCTTTGCCGAATATAAAGGAGTAACAGAAGAGGACCTGTTCGACAACCTGAAATATTTCCTGGAGAGAATCATGCCGGTCTGCCGGAAGTACGATATCTATATGGCGATCCACCCGGATGATCCGGCATGGAGTGTCTTCGGACTTCCCAGAATCATAATCAACAAAGAAAACCTCCTTCGCATGATGCATATGGTCGATGATCCGCATAACGGCGTTACCTTATGCACCGGTTCCCTTGGAACAAATCTACAGAATGATCTCCCCGATATCATTCGTTCCCTGAAGGGAAGAATTCACTTTGCGCATGTTCGGAATCTCAAGTTCCATTCACAGCAGGACTTCGAGGAGGCGGCGCATCTTTCCTCAGACGGTTCCTTTGATATGTATGAAATCGTAAAAGCTCTGCACGATATCGGTTTTGACGGCCCCATCCGACCCGATCACGGAAGAATGATCTGGGGCGAAAAAGCCATGCCCGGTTACGGACTTTATGACCGTGCGCTTGGCGCCGCCTATATCAATGGTCTCTGGGAGGCCATCGAGAAAAACAGCCGTAATTGAGCCTTTCATAATGGAACAATTAATACTCGAACATTTAAACTCGAACATTTAATTATCGAACATTGGATAAAGAGAGGAAAAAACATGGATTATTCATTAGATATCAACGATAAAGTAGCGGTTGTGACCGGTGCCGGCGGTGTATTGTGCGGGATGTTCTCAAAAGTACTCGCAGAACAGGGAGCAAAGGTTGCTCTCCTGGATTTGAACCAGGAAGCCGCTCAGAAAGTAGCCGACGAGATCTGCGCTTCCGGCGGAATCGCAAAGGCATATAAGGCAAATGTTCTGGAGCTTGAAAGCCTGAAGCAGGTACACGAACAGGTTCTCACCGATCTCGGAAGCTGCGACATTCTTCTCAACGGTGCCGGCGGCAACAACAAAAGGGCAAATACAGACAAGGAATATTTCGAACCCGGCGACGAAATGGATCCGGAAACGGTGAGCTTTTTCGATCTCGATCCACAGGGCGTGCAGTTTGTATTCAGCCTCAATTTCATCGGCACCCTGCTTCCTACACAGGTTTTCGCAAAGGATATGATCGGGAAGAAGAACGTAAGCATCATCAACATTTCCTCTATGAACGCTTTCACCCCACTGACAAAGATCCCCGCATACAGCGGAGCAAAAGCTGCCATCAGTAATTTTACTCAGTGGCTTGCCGTTCACTTCTCCAGAGCCGGCATACGCGTCAATGCACTGGCGCCTGGATTTTTTGTGACAAATCAGAACCGGGACCTTCTGTTTGACGCCGATGGCAATCCGACTGCTCGGACAAAAAAAATCCTTGCGGCGACACCTATGAACCGCTTTGGAGAACCAGAAGAGCTCAACGGAACCCTGCTGTATCTGCTGAATGAGAAAATGTCCGGCTTTGTCACAGGCGTTGTCATCCCGATCGACGGCGGATTTTCCGCTTATTCCGGAGTCTGAAAATTTTCACACGTAAAATTACCTGTTTCTACTCTCGGACATCCACGAACTATCGCTGTATGAGAATTACGTAAATTCATGATGTCGGGAAGTCCATAGCTTATACCATAACGCCGGAGGTAACAACATGACACATGTACTGACTTTTGGAGAGCCGCTGCTTGTCTGGATTCCGCAGGAAACCGGAAGTTTTTCTGAAGTCACACATTTTCAGAAGGCGGCAGCCGGAGCAGAACTCAATGTATCCATCGGTCTTTCAAGGCTTGGTCACACGGTAACCTACCTCTCTGCGGTAGGCGATGACTTTGCCGGCCGCTTTCTGCTCGGCAAAATGCAAAAAGAACACATTGACACGACGGCGGTAAAGATTGACCCTGACCATCTGACCGGAACCTATTTTAAAACGAAGACGGAGCAGGGAGACCCTGAAGTTTTTTATATGCGAAAAACCTCGGCTGCATCGCACCTATCTCCGGATTCGCTTGCGAATATTTCCGCCTCCGATAACGATATCATCCACCTGACCGGGATTACGGCCGCTCTCTCTGAAAGCTGTTATGAAACATCCCTTCGGATTCAGGATATGGCGTGGAGCGCCGCTAATCGACCGTTCCTCACCTTTGATCCCAATTTGCGCCTCAGCCTTTGGAAGTCCGAAGACCAGATGATCTCCAGAATCAACGCTCTGGCTTTTCGATCCGATCTTGTGATGCCGGGAATCGCCGAAGGAAGACTCCTGACCGGGAAGAGTAAACCGGAAGCGATCGCCGATTATTACTTTGAACATGGCACACAAAAAGCCGTCATCATCAAAAACGGCGCGCAGGGAGCTTATTATCAGACCATTGACGGTGAAAGAGGAGACGTCCCCGGATTCTTTGTACCACAAATTGTCGATACGGTCGGCGCCGGAGATGCCTTTGCCGCAGGTGTCCTTTCCGCACTGCTCGAAAGCCTGGATATGCAAGAAGCCGTTCGGAGAGGCAATGCCATGGGAGCGCTTATGATTGCCGCGCCCGGAGATAATGACGCGCTTCCCGACCGACACATACTGCAGCAGTTTACCCATGCGCATTTCACTACGGAGGAATCAAAATGAATACCAATAATTCTTCAGCATCACAATCGAAGTTCCCAGAGCAGATTGCGATTACCGGAATCGTCCCGGTAGTCGCGCTCGATCACGCAGATAACGCCGTTCCGCTGGCAAAGGCTCTTCTTGCAGGAGGTATTAACTTCATGGAGATTACCTTCCGCACAAGGGCAGCGGCTCAGGCCATTGCAAACGTCTCTCATGAAGTGCCGGACATGCATGTCGGAGCAGGAACGGTCCTGACCATGACACAATGCGTACAGGCTCTGGAAAACGGTGCGCAGTTTATCGTAGCCCCCGGATTTTCCGCCGATATCGTCCGGTACTGTCAGGAAAACGAAATTCCGATCGTCCCGGGATGCGCAACCCCCACGGAAATTACCGAATGTGTCCGGATGGGGCTCTCCATGGTTAAATTTTTCCCGGCAAAGCTCTATGGAGGCGTATCCGCCATCAAGGCGCTCCACGCCCCCTTTCCGGATCTCAAATTTCTTCCCACCGGAGGCGTAAACAGCGATAATATGGAAGAGTATTTGAAGCTTTCCTGTGTTTCGGCTGTCGGCGGAAGCTGGGTCTGCCCGAAGAACCTGATCGAAGATGGTCGCTTTGCAGAAATCACTGCTCTGTCCAGGGAAGCCACCGACAGGATCCGCGCGCGAAACGCTTAAAGCTTACAGATTAAGAGCAGTACCATCGGAAAGGAGAAGATATCAGAAAAAACGTATAAGAAAGAGCGCAGACGGATTTATGCCAAAGCAGAAAATCCACCTGCGCTCCTTCTGCGCTTACAGATCGAAATAATTCAGTCCGAAGTTCAACTACCATTATGCAGAAGCTGCTCCCAATGGAGAAAGACGAAAAAAGGCTGAGTCGGCAGGTTTCGCTTCACAAGCACGATCTTTTACGCTATACTAAAAGCTGTTAAATTGGGTTTTTTCGGAATTGCCGGACAGGCAACCGCTCACAAATCCATAAATCATCGATACCAGAAAGGAGCAGGAGATGAAAGGACGGGTAAATTCGGAACTTGGCGAAGTCGTCATCAATCCTGATGTCATCGCTACCTATGCCGGAAGTGTCGCTGTTGAGTGCTTCGGAATCGTCGGAATGGCTGCCGTCAATATGAAAGACGGCCTCGTGCGTCTTCTGAAGAAGGACAGCCTGAAGCACGGCATCAACGTAACCATAAATGCGAATAAAATCTCTCTGGAATTCCATGTAATCATCGCCTACGGTGTGAGTATTTCGACCGTGGCGCAGAATCTGATCGACAGTGTAAAGTACCAGCTTGAGGAGTTTACCGGGATGAAGGTGGAGCATGTACGCATCATTGTGGAAGGCGTACGGGTAATAGACTGATCTCTTAGGAGGATATTGTTTTGGCTGAAAATACAATTGACGCCAGTCTTCTGGCGCATATGTTTTTAACCGGCGCCCAGAATCTGGATGCCAAAAAGGATTGGATCAATGAATTAAACGTGTTCCCGGTACCGGACGGTGATACCGGAACGAACATGACCATGAC
>AUXO011382391.1_pt1 | contig 10743 bp, 13 predicted proteins | sample 768731 | NCBI WGS metagenome assembly AUXO01 (sample SAMN02715735, study PRJNA202380) | gut metagenome | biome: sheep rumen | host: Ovis aries | place: New Zealand: Palmerston North
AATTCTCTAACCCCCTGTAATAAAAGGGGTAGGAATCCGTTGGGTGCTTACAACAAATGCGATTGGGACGTTGTTATTAAGCCAAGCATTATGTAAGCGGTGGGAGAGAAATTATACATCCAAGACCAAAAAGATTATCAATATTAGTTCTCAAGGAGGTTTTATTGGCGCCAACAATGCATATCGCATGACAAAATGGGGCATTCGCGGTCTAACGCAATATATGGGTTCTTCTTTAAGTTGCAAGAACATCATAGTTAATGGTGTAGCTCCAGGGATAATCCTAACAGATATGCAGCCACAGTTTCAAAAGCAAGGAGATAATCTCTTTACAAACCTTAATCCTGCCAAAAGAATCGGATTGCCTACAGAAATTGCAGAATTAGTTACTTTCCTCCTGACTGATGCAACAAATTTCATTGTAGGCCAAACTATATGTTGTGATGGAGGATACTCTTTAAAATAATATTTTATGTATACAATACTAGAGAATGCAAGAATAGTTATCGCCTTGCTTAAGAAGCATAACATACGACACATTGTCCTTAGCCCTGGTGGTTCAAACATCCCTATTGTTCAGGGAGTTCAGCAAGACCCTTTCTTCAAATGCTACTCAGTAGTTGATGAAAGAAGTGCAATGTATTTTGCAATAGGCATATATCTTCAGACTGGTGAGCCTGTAGCAACATCATGTACCAGTGCACAAGCTACAAGAAATTACTTGCCAGGCCTAACGGAAGCGTACTATAAACGCGCCCCGATATTAGCTATCACAATGTCAAAGCATCCTAAATATCTGGGGCAAGATTATATGCAATGCCCAATTCAAACATCTCTTCCTGTTGATGCTGTCAGGAAGAGCTACTCTTTACCACGGATATGCAATGAGCATGATCGAGCTTTATGCGTGAGAACCGCGAATGAGGCAATTTTGGAGTTGACACATCATGGGAAAGGCCCTGTTCAACTAAACATTGAGGAGCTTGATAATGAAACATGGGTGTTCGATGAGAATATAGAAACTTTGCCTGATGTAAGAGCAATTTTCCGTTATTCTTACCCAATAAAGTTTAAGTTAGAAGAATTGATGGGTAAGAAAATTATGATATTGATAGGTGAACATCTACCTTTTACTGAGATGGAAACGAAATCTATTGAAGATTTCGCAAACTCATGGGATTGTGTTATATATAAGGATCACACCTCAAATTATTCGGGTAAATATGCAGTAAATGGGAATCCTATGGTTGCATCAATAACACAAGATCTGTTTGAAGATAAATATTGCCCAGATATAGTTATAACCATCGGGGGGCTTACGGGAGATTATCCTATATATTTTAAATTGTTTCATTCTTCAAAATCGAGATTTGAGCATTGGCGTGTGGCTGATGACGGTGATGTGGTTGACACCTATGAAAAACTTACACGTATCTATGAACTTCCTATTGAAGATTTTTTTAATGGTATGTCCTCCTCGGATGTATCGGAACACGGCTATTATGATTCATGGAGAGAAGGTGTGCAAATGATAAAGTATAACATAGACATGCCCCTCTCAAATTTATATACTGCGATAAAGTTGCATGACCATATTCCCCCTAACAGCTATATGAATTATGCAATTTTAAATAGCCTTAGGGTGTGGTCTTTCGTTGACATCCATCCCTCTATAAAAGCATTCTCCAATCTTGCAGCATTTGGAATTGATGGGTGCATGTCAACTGCATTTGGAGAAAGTGTCTGTACAGATGAATTGAGTTTTTTAATTACAGGTGATTTAGCATTTTATTATGACATGAATGCTTTAGGAATTAGGCATCTGAGAAATAATGTACGTGTTTTACTATGTAACAACAATGGTGGCATGGAGTTTAAATTTGGAGATTTGCAAACTAAGACAAATGTTGGAGATTACATAGCAGCAGACAATCATTTTAAAAATTGTGAGGGGTGGGCAAAGACAAATGGTTTTAAATATATTGCGATAAGGAATAAAGATGAGTTTGATAATTCAATAAGGGAATTTATTTCACCTTCTGAAAAGCCTATCCTCATGGAGATTTTTACTAATCCTGATAATGAGAAGAGAGCTAATGGCATGTTCCTCAAGGAGAATTGGAGAGGAACGACATCCGAAACTCTTGTTAGTGACACCAAGAGTGTAATAAAAAATCTTATTGGGGAGAGTGGAATCAAGATTATAAAGAAGTTAAAGAAGTAATTATGAGCGTAAAAAAATCAACACGTGACTCTCAGTTTGAATTGCTGCGTATTATAGCTATGCTTTTTGTTGTGGTGGGGCATTTGGTGATTAAGGGTGCGGACACGGTTGGTCTAACTTCCTCATATAATATAGGAAAAGATGGAATGAAGGGTGTTTTGTTCTATTCCATAGCAGTGGGGGGGAAAATTTGTTTGTAATGATAACAGGTTGGTATGGTGTCAAGCGTATATGGGAGAGCACGGTAAGACTTGTGATAGACTGTATCGTATTTGGCGCAGTCAGCTTATCTTACTGCTCCTACTCTCTAATCACCCCCTAAATATGAAGGAACTGATAATATCAATGATGTTCACGACTAATTGGTTTGTTGTTTCCTATATTATGCTGTTACTAATAGCCCCTATTATGGAGAAATCATTGCAGACAGCTACAATCAAAGAGCAAACCTATTGGATGGTATTTCTGACAATATTCAACCTCGTTTTCGGGTATTGGCTAGGAAAAGTGAATGATAATGGATATAATGCTATTCAGTTTGTTTGGCTCTATTATATAGCAAGATACCTTAGAGTAACGCAGAATGAAACATGGAACCAGAAACTTCAGCATCATGGTCTATGTATATGGTTGTCAGCAACATTGATGCTTGCCTTTATATTCATAGGATTGAGTTGTATAGGGTATACAATAGATACACTACGTTGGTTCTCGTACAATAACCCATTGCTGATGATTGCCTGCATAGGCCTGTTTCTGTGGATTTCACATCTGAAATTGAAGAGCAATATGGTAAATGTCGTTGCTACAGGGATGTTCGGAGTGTTCTTGCTCCATACAACTCCTTTCGTCATTCCGTTCAGGAATGAGGTTACTGCACAGATATTTGCAGATTATTCATATTTTGGAATTTTGGTAGAGTCCATAGCTATTATGGTGGTTTGTTGTGTCATAGCTTTAACGTTTAATCAGATTACAAAACCAGTTATAGATTATGTTGCTGAAAAAAGCGGAAAAATTATCACCTTATAGGGATTATTCGGTAGATGTTGTTGCAGGAATAATGATTCTTGTAATGATAACGAATCATACTCTACAGAGAACCGGATACCATAATGATGTGGTGGAGCAGACTCTTATGCTGTTTTCTTTCTTTATGCCCTGGTTCTTCTTCAAGGGTGGAATGTTTTATCGGCAAGATAGTGTCAGAAACACTTTTACTAAGGGATGCAATAAATTGATGAGACCGTATATAGTTTATGGTTTTGTAGGTGTAGTAGTAGGTATTGTTATTTCTTTATGGCATGGAAATATGGGATTGGTGAACTATTTGGTTCTATCAGTAAAGGAATGGTTACGCTATGCAGCCCCGTCGGGTAATTTGCCGTTATGGTTCCTCTTCTCTTTCTTTGTAGTACGTGTGTTGGTTTCTATATATTTTCGCTTCCATGTAAAACCCTCTATCGTGTCAGTCTGCACCATTGTTGTTTGTTGTGCTGTCCACTGTCTGGGGGGGTAATTTGTATTGGATGATCAATATCCCAATAGGGTTGATGTATTTCTCTTTAGGTATTACGTTAAAGAATATACAATATCGCAAGGATATCTTCTTTATATCTGCAGTATTATTTTTGGGTTTTGTTTTGACGAAGATTCCTTATGTAGGCATGTTCACTGGAAATTTGGTTCAAGGAGAGTATTGCTTGTGGCCACTATTTGCAACAGCTGGCTGCATCGTCATTAATAATCTTGGCAGATGTTTCTGTAATGAATATTTTGAAAAGATACTTGGATTTGTCGGTTTTAATAGCATGGAATACTATACACAACATTGGATAGTGTTATCTTGTATATTAGAAATTTTAAAGTTCAGAAACACTTTGTGTGTCGTTTTGATTTGCATTGCTTCTGTACTGATGTTCACAACATTATATATATTTCTGATCAAGAAATTAAGAAATGAACAACGTTGCTATTAATGGTATATATGAGAAGGAAATTCATTGGATAGATATCCTTTGCATAAATCTTTTCACTCTTACTTCTTTTCGCTTCTTCGATTACAACTTAATTCCAGAAGCATTTGCAAGACTATGCAGCCAGGCATCGATTGCTATTATGTTGGTTTGTATATTTCCAACAATGCTGAGAAAGTCATGCAATATATATTTTAACTTGATGAAATATATATTGCTTTGGACAATACTTTCCTTATTTTTCGCATTGTTTTTCTGGGGACAAGGACTGTTCGCAGGTTTCCGAGGGACTTCAGTAGCACTCTGTCTATGTTTCTTCTTTTATCTGATAAAAAGGCGAATTTCTATAGATTTTCTAAAGAAATATGTATTATGCTGGTCGGTTATATATATTCTTTTGTGGATGTATGGCCTCTCTATGGCACCAGAGCCGATATTTACCTATGCAGAAGAAACAGATGATGGTTTTGATGTATTAAGTGATGCCCGTGGCATTTTCAGGATCAATCTTGTGGGTCTCCAACTGTTGATTTTAGGTTGGTTTATATGCTTTGACAATATCCTAAAGAAACATTACAAGTATCTGATTCCTGGCGTAATCATTTATTTAATCATTATTCTCCAGCTGACACGCCAGATTATTCTCTGGTCAGCCTTGGTGTCAGTTTGTTATTATTTCTATTATCACCGAAAAGCAATTCTGTGGGCTGTGCTTGCTGTCATTGTAGGCATGATAACAATAGGCTCGGTTAAAATCGATGATGATGGAGTGTTAGGTGGTCTTTGGGCTGTTACAGAGATGGAATTGGAAGAGAACAAAGGCTCTGGTGAAAATATCCGAATTACGGAATATAAGGTGATGTTTACAGAATGGGCTCCTAACCCGATAGCCTATATAGTGGGAAGTGGATATCCTCATGTGAGTTCTCCTTATGGGAGATATGAAAAGCAATGGAAATTAAAAAAAATATATTTGGGTGATGTTGGGTATGGTAAGATGATGGCAACGATAGGACTAATTGGGCTTATTTTTTTTATCGTACTATTCATAAGGTGCTTTAAATCAAAAATAGTCTTACGATGTAGGTTCGCAAAAATGTACATGATATATTTAATACCTGCACATATAGGGGCTGCGTGGTATTGTTCTCAGGACGGGCAAATAGCTATCAGTATTTGTGTATATTCAATAATGATAGGTAATATGGAGTGGAAAGATCAACGAAGAAAACTTTGTCAGAAGAAATATGAAGTTCAGTGTAACAGTACCAGCATACAAGGCCAAATATCTTAAAGAGTGCATAGAGAGTGTTCTTGCTCAAACATATAGGGATTTTGAACTTCTGATAGTAGATGATGCATCCCCAGAGGACTTGAAATCTATAGTCAAGAAGTTCAGAGATTCAAGGATACGTTATTACCGCAATGAGAAGAATTGCGGCGCGATTGATGTGGTTGACAATTGGAACAAATGCTTAGAATACGCCAAAGGAGAATGGGTCATCTGTATGGGAGATGATGACAAACTCTTGCCAAACTGTTTGGAAGAATATGCAAAGTTGGCTGAAAAACACCCGCAGGTTCAAGTGATGCATGGATGGACGGAAATAATCGATGAGAATTCAGATTTTTCGAATGTAACTGCATCAAGAACAGAATGTGAGTCTGCTTATTCCCTGATATGGCATAGATGGTTCAGCCGTGATAGACAGTTCGTTGGAGATTTTGCTTACAAGAGAGAGACGTTGAAGTCAATAGGAGGCTTCTACAAACTTCCAATGGCATGGGCATCAGATGACATAACTGCAATAACGATGGCAGAATTTGGTGGTATAGCCAATACACAAGCGTTGGTTTTCCAATATAGAGAAAATTCTCGTACGATAAGTTCTACGGGAAATGTCAAGGTAAAGATGGAAGCCATCAGAAGTGAGATTAAATGGTATGAAGAGTTTTTCAAGAGAGATGTTGATGATACACTGGATTTGAAATACAAGCAGAGTTTGAAAATAGGTTTTTTACGCCACTTTCAAAAGAAATATGCTTTTAATATTACTCAGGATTTGTTACAAAGGAGAAGCAATGTTTTCTATTGGATTAGGCATCGGGACGAGTACGGCCTGTCCTTACCACTAATTATTTATTCATTTATAATGTCATTTAAGTCATGATAATAACTAAGACACCTTTTAGGATGTCGTTTTTTGGAGGTGGGACTGACATGCCGTCATTCTTTAATGAACATGGTGGTGCGGTTATCTCCACGACATTCGATAAGTTTTGTTATGTGAACGTCCGGCATATGCCTCCGTTCCATCCATATATTTCAGAATTAGTTCACAATCGCTTTGAGAGGGTGAATGATATTGAAGAAATTGAACATCCTCTCATTCGTGAATGTATGCGGTTACACGATATTCATGAAATACGTTTAACATACGAAGGAGATTTGCCTGCACGTACAGGTCTTGGCACCAGCAGCACTTTTGCTGTCGGAATGCTTAATGCTTTTTGTGCCTTAAAGGGAAAGATGATGAGTAAACGTCAACTGGCGCAGGAGGCTATCCATGTGGAAAGGGATGTGCTACAAGAGCATGGAGGATGGCAGGATCAAATAGCCGCCGCCTATGGCGGATTAAATCGTATAGACTTCCATGACCACGATTTTACGGTAAAACCGATAATCATAAGTCCCGGACGCAAGAAGGAGTTGGATGAGAATCTTCTACTCTTCTATACTGGAGTACAAAGATTTTCTTCTGATATACAGGCTGACACGTTCGGAAAGCCTACAGACAAGACTAAACAACTTCGAGATATGCTTGCGTTAGTTGATGAAGCTGAGAAGGTCTTGGTAGATAAGAATGCGAATCTAAACGAGTTCGGAAAATTGCTTGATACGACTTGGAAACTGAAACGGGGTACAGGCAACAAAATTAGCAACGGAAGCATTGATGAACTCTATGATATTGCTATAAAGGCAGGTGCTCTTGGCGGAAAACTGCTGGGTGCAGGCGGAGGTGGTTTTTTGTTGTTTTACTGCGAGAAGGAGAGACAAGAGGGTCTGCAGAGAGCATTGGAGAAGTTGATGATAGTGCCTTTCCACTTTGAGAACGATGGCGCACAGGTGCTTTACTATTCGCCACAGTCTTATTCGCCAAGGAAGGAATTTTTGATAAAATAATGTTAGAATGGAACTAAGATTAGAAAAACATATAGAACATCTCATTGAGCGCTACTCACAATTGTCGGTATGTAAAGATGACATCAACAAGGCATATGAGATATTAGAGCAAGCCTATAGCGACGGAAGGAAGTTGCTGGTGTCTGGTAATGGAGGCTCTGCCTCAGATTCGGAGCATATCGTTGGAGAGCTGATGAAGGAGTTTAAGATGAAACGTAAAGTCTATGCCGTACAAGCATCGGCGTTGATGGCAATTGACGAGGAACTTGGTCAGGTCTTGGCAGACAACCTGCAAGGTGCCTTACCTGCAATATCGTTGACAGGTCACTCGTCGCTGACAACGGCATTTATGAACGATGCCATGCCGGAACTGGTTTTCGCGCAGCAGGTGAACGGATATGGAAAGCCTGGGGATGTGTATCTTGGCATCAGTACTTCAGGAAACAGCAAGAATGTGCTGTATGCAGCGGTGAATGCTAAAGCAAAGGGCCTGAAGGTGATAGGTTTAACGGGTGCTCGTGAAAATAAACTGATGAAATATGCAGATGTATGCATACGTGTGCCAGAAACAGAAACCTATAAGATTCAGGAATTGCACTTGCCTGTGTATCACTGTTTGTGCATGATGTTGGAAGATAAGTTTTTTTGTGTATGAAAGTGGTTATAATGGCAGGTGGAAAGGGTACGCGTATAGCAAGTATAAAGAATGACGTGCCCAAACCGATGATTGAGATATGTGGCAAACCTATTCTGCTTTGGCAGATAGAATGTCTTAAAAGACAAGGATTAACAGATATAACTCTTGTTGTAGGCTATCTCGGGCATCTTATACAAGCATATTTTGAGGATGGCTCAAAGTTTGGAGTTAGTATTAACTATTTCGTGGAAGAAAACCCACTTGGTACAGCAGGAGCTTTATTCAAAATGGATTTGAAAGAGGACTTCCTGCTAATGTGTGGGGATGTCATTCTGGATGTGGACTTCCACCGGTTTATTAAGTTTCACAAGGTTCATAAGGCGTGGGCAAGTCTGATGGCACACCCTAACGGCCATCCATACGATAGTTCATTGCTGGTGACAGAGGTGTTTCCTCCAGAAGTAGCAGGAAGTAATCCTGTGGACACACATCGGGTCGTTAAGTGGATGAATAAGGAGGACAAACGAATTTATTACAAGAACCGTGTGAATGCAGGAATTGAGATTATTTCGCCAGAATTGTTATGCGAAACAATGAAGCACTTTGTACCTCGTCATCCTGAAACACCCGACAAGATTGACCTTGATCGTGATATACTGAAACCAAATATCAACAGTGGGCGCATTTATGCCTACGATACGCCTGAGTATATCAAGGACATGGGTACACCTGACCGTTATTATGAGGTTGAGAAAGACATCCAAAGTGGGAAAGTGAAAGCCCGAAACCTCTCGCAGAAGCAAAAAGCTATTATCCTGGATAGGGATGGTACAATAAATAAATATGTAGGATTTCTAACAAAACCAGAACAGCTTGAGCTATTGCCAGATGTGGCTGAAGCTATCAAACAGATTAACAAGTCAGGTTACTTGGCTATAGTTGTAACAAACCAGCCCGTCATTGCTCGTGGGGAATGCTCATGGGAAGAACTTAGAAAGATTCATGAGAAGTTGGAAACGGAACTTGGTAAAGAAGGTGCATTCCTTGATGCAATATATGTTTGTCCACACCACAAGGATAAAGGCTTCGAGGGTGAGAGACCTGAGTATAAGTTCGATTGTGAGTGTCGGAAGCCAAAACCGGGAATGCTGTTACAAGCTGCCACAGATTTTAATATTGATTTATCGCAGTCTTATATGATTGGAGATGACAATAGGGATATTGAAGCAGGAAGTAATGCCGGTGTGAAACAAAGTATTTTGATAAAAGCAGGTGATTCCTTGTTGAATGTTGTAAAGAGCATTGTATGAAAACAATCAATTATATAACTTATGATGCATGGTGGGATACAGACAAGACAATCATTCCACAACTAACTGGTGAGTATAGGATGAATATTACCGTTTTATCCCCTTTGAAAGACAGGAAATATAATCAAAAAGAAGGTTATGGGGCAAATTCGGTTGTAGAGGTTACGCAAAAGTATAGGGAGCGTGATCCCAGATGTTTAATTCCTGCAATTAAGATGTTCTATCATATTGTGAGAAGAGGAAATAGAAATGACCTATTTTGGCTGATGCCCGGCTATAATTTCTTTCTGTTATTTCTTTTGTTATTATATCTGCCAAAAGACAGGACAATTATTAGCTATCATGATTATACTCCACATTTCTATACCAGGAAATTGAACCTTAAAAATCTTAATGAATGGATTTCTTCAAAAATCAAGGGAAAAACTTGTTCAAAATATAATAAATTCTTTTTTTACTCTAACATCCAATGTTGTAATTTTCAAAGAGACTATCCTTATAAAAAAACAGTTGTCTGTAACATGCCTCTAAAAAGTTTGGGACGGTATAGGAGAAAAGACCATGAGACAAAAACGTTCTTGTTTTTTGGCGCTATTCAAGAGTATAAAAGGGTAGATCTTTTTATAGACGCTGGTTTGTCATTAAAGGAAGAAAACGCGAAATTCATAATAGCAGGTAAACCAAATTATGATTGTTCTGATATTATTGAAAAGGTTAAGGATGTGCCAAATTTTTTCTGTGATTTAGAATTTATTGGTGAGGAAGATGCTCTGAATTATTTTAATGAGACAGATTTTCTCGTGTTGCCATATATAGATTCAACTCAATCGGGTCCAATGCTGATAGCACTTAATTATGGTATACCAGTAATAGCTTCTGACATCGTTGCCTTTAGAGATTTTATTGTTAATGAGCAGAATGGTTATCTATTTGAAAGTGGTAACTCTGATTCTTTGAAAAAGATGATGTTAAATGGTATAACGCTAAATAATAAAGAATACCAGAACATGAGGGATGCTCAAGAGAAAAGAAAAAAAACGTATGAACAAAGTACGAATGCAATTAAGGCACTCCAAGTTTTAACGGATTAATCTGATGACTAATGAGAAAAATTAAGTTTGCAATAGACGTATCATGGTTAAGGCCTGGCAAGATTGGTGGAATAGAAACTTACGTGCGCAATCTTTTGGACGGTTTTTTGCAATTACAAGATGACAGATTCGATGTAGTTTTGATTGTTAGTAGGGACAACCACGATACATTTAAAAAGTACATCTCTGATTTTAAAATTCTTACTTGCCAGAGAGATGCTATCAACAATTATAAAATGTTGTTATGGACAAACTCATCTTTAGACGTAAGCAGTCAATTTTTGCCGTATTGCGCATGAACTAAGATATGTGTATCTTTGC
>AUXO018185611.1_pt1 | contig 10743 bp, 9 predicted proteins | sample 768731 | NCBI WGS metagenome assembly AUXO01 (sample SAMN02715735, study PRJNA202380) | gut metagenome | biome: sheep rumen | host: Ovis aries | place: New Zealand: Palmerston North
GATCTATCACTTCTATCCTTAAAATCATATGTTTCCTTTGTTACCATATCTGATGTATCATTTTGATCTCTATGGAATACCTCACTAGATTCAAATATTGGTGTTCTAATCTCTTGATAATTAAATAGTCCACAAACCTTTCTAATTACATCCTCGAGCTTAGCCCATTTTTTGGCTTCTAATCCATATACATCATATGTACCCTTTGGTTTAGTTATCACAAATAATCAACTCCTAAATTAATATAAAAACGTCCTCTAAAAGGACGATTATATAAATATTTATAAATTATTAGCACCATTAAAACGTCCTAATATTAATTAATGCCAATATACAAAAACAATTTTATCATTTTATTTGGTTTATATCAAGATTAATTTATTATATAAATTAGTACCAACAAAAGCTCATATAGAAAAATTGACGCATTTAATGCATCAATTTCTATTTAAATATTTTTCAAGCTCTTCTAATCTATTTTTACAATCATTATAGCCTAAATCATATAAATATTTTAATTTATGTAAATCGCCCTCAAGCATCTTTACATGTATTTCTTCTGATGGATAAATAACAAATACTCTATTAGCTTCCTCTAATTTTTCTAGCTCATCACATTGAATATTATATGAATCATCAGTTTTAGCTAAATTAACTGCGAAATCGTCATATCCACTATACCATCTTCTCGCAAGCTTATATTTTTTTTCAAAATTATTATTAATTCTAAAGCCCTTATTTCTTGTTCTTACGACAATAATATTTTTATATCCTTCATTAATTGCCCAGTTATATGGAATTCTATCATAACATCCACCATCAAGATAAGGAATATCATTTATCAATACAGGTCTTGAAATATACGGTAGGGTTGATGATGCTCTAACACATGTTAAAATATCCTCACGATAATTTTCAAAATATTCAGCTCTACCTGTCTCTAAATTTGTGGCAACAGCGACAAATTTTCTACCATTATTTCTTAATTCCTCAATATCAAGATTAGGTAAATCCGGTAAGTTACCAAACACAAAATCAAAGCCAATCACACTTTTTAATCTACTCTTAATAAACGCGTTAATACCTACATATCTTCCATCATGACGATATCTGATATTAATATGAGCTGCACGTCCAATTTGACCAAGTGTGTAATTAACCCCATTTAGTGCACCTGCAGACACACCGATTGTTGTGGAAAAATTATAATCATGCTCCATCAGACAATCTAAAACGCCCTCCTGATAGACACCTCTAAAGGCACCACCCTCTAATACAATGGCACCATCTATTATTTTATTATTGGCATTTTTTACTGGAATATCCTTTAATATTTCATATATTTCTTCTTCACTATATCCCATAAAATCACGACCTTATATTTCTATGTTAATCTTAATCTTTAAGTCACTTTTTGGATAACAATGACATGCATGTACATATCCAAATTCCTTATCTGTATTTCTTCTTCCATCGTTATATTGAGGAACATAATATTCTCCCTCAATAACCTTAATTCGACAGCTTCCACATATTCCACTATTACAGCATATATGTATCTTTATATTTTCTCTTTCTAGTGCACTCGCAATTGACTCATTCTCATAAATATCAATTGTCACCTCATCAATTCCTCTTATAACAATTAGCTTATGCTTAATATTTGATTCAATTTTTTCTTTTTTATAAATTTCACTTCTAATTCTTCTTTTTGAAATATTAAGCTTATTAAGCTCAGATAAAACATATTTATACATATCAAATGATCCACAAATAAAATACGTAGAATCATCATCACTATATTTTTTAATGATTTCACTATTAATTAATCCTGTTTCCTCATTCCATGAATCATCCTTACCATTCAAGACATGAATTAATTTAATTTTATCTGATAATAATTCATTAAATTCATCATTTAATATCAATTCATTTTTATCATTAATTCCATGAATAATTGTTAATTTAGCATCAATTATTCCATCCTTAATCGCTCTAGCCATCGATAAAAATGGAGTAACACCAGTACCACCAGCTATACCAACTATATTTTTAGAATCTCTAATTGAATTATATGTAAATTCGCCAAGACCCATTTCACAAATAAAATGATCACCTATTTTAGCATTTGAAAATAAATATTTTCCTGAAATAGAATCAGGATAATATCCAACACATATTTCAACATATTCCTTATGCGAATTAGGTGATGAAATAATTGAATATGGTCTTGTAATAACATTTTTTCCATTATTATATTCCAATGTCAAAAATTGACCTGGTCTAAAATAGGGAATATCTTTACCCTCAAATCTTAATATTTTTGTATTATTAGTAGAATTTTTAATATTAACTAATTTGATATCAAATTTACCAGGATGAAGTCGTCTTGCAACATCACCAATAACATCCTTTTTTACAGGCTCATGGCTAGCAGCTCTAAATTTTTTCTTTCTTTTACTCATCACACGGACGGCACCTGAATAATCACGCCAAATATTATTTATTTTCATTGATAGCCCTCCTTCTAATCTCAAGCAAGATATCACTAGCACCAGCTCTTCCGCTATTGATAACTGGAGCCATTCCATCTCCTGATGTTTGATGAGCACCATTAAATGCTAAGCCTGAAATATATTGTTCCTTATCCTTCATACCAAGTCTCGCAACGATATGATCATCCATTGAATGCATAAATCCATAGATTGAACCATTCCATGAACCAACATAATGTGAAACACTTATTGGTGTTTCAATTATTATTTCTAAAATGTGTTCTTTTAAATTAACACCCAATCTTTTACTTTCAAGCTCAATAAAATGCATCGCATTCTTTTTCTTTATTTCTTCATAATTATATTCATCAACATTTTCAAATGATTCAGGCAAAGGTAAATATGTCATTGAATATATACAAGTACCCTTTGGTGATGCATCTTCATTTACTACATTCACACAAACGCTTGTCACATAATTCCATGGACCTGATGTTTTTCCTTCATCCCAAATTTTATTTATATCCATACCATTAGGAGCGTAAAATGTTGCGTAATTTGTTATATTTAAATCCTTATAATCCTTATCTAATAAAAGTATTACAGAAAAGCATGAACAGCCAATTCTTTTAGAATTAACATATTTAATCATTTCAGGCTTTACCTCTTCCTTTGGTTCAACCATATTAGCGTAAACATTATTAGGATATGAGCCTGAGATGACATAATCACATTTGATTACATCACCATTTTTAAGTCTAACTCCTTGAACTTTGCCATTCTCTACTAATATATTTTTTACTTCCTGATTATATTCAATCTGAACTCCTCTATTTTCTACCTCATTTGCCATTTTAAGTGACATTTCATGCGAAGTATTTTTAGGTATTGAGGCACCATATCCAAAATAATCAGCAATTAAAAAGGCATAAATTGTAAATGGTAAATCATCAATTTTATTACCAACATACATCCAATAGGCAGAAAGAATTTCTTCAGCCCTTTTTGGTAAATGAAATGATTTTAATACATCATATGTAGAATAACCAGCAGTTTTAACTAATTCTGGATAGCTACTTAATAGCTTAACCTTGCTAACTTTTCTATTTGAGTATTCATTTATTCCATCATATATTTTTTTACAAATATTAAAAAATTCTAATACCTTTTCGTATACTCCTTCTTCAGAACAACAATTCGCGATATCTCTTGCTGGAGTCTCATAATTACCATGGCTTCCCGCGTGAATTGTGACATCATATTCATTTGTGACTAATCTATATGCCTCATCAAGCCTTACCCAATCGACATTGATATTGTTATTTTTGAAGAATAAACCAACATTTAATAAATCATCATCTGTTCCTATAGACATCATTTCATGAAGTGCAGCCTCAAATTCAACTCCACCTCTAACAAAGCTTGTGGCAACACCACCAGGAAGATTGTGCTTTTCTAGCATCAATATATCAAGATTTCTACCTGTTAAAGTCAAGGCACTCGCAAGTCCAGAAATACCAGCACCTATTATAACAACATCATATTTATCCTTAAAAAACTTGCCCATAATCCATTCTCCAAAAAAACATTTTACATTATTTTATCATAACTGTTGTCTTTTTTTAACACTTTTATTCACATTATTATAATTTTATATTATAATACCCATGGTGATATTATGACAGAATTATTGTCTCCTAGTGGAGATTTTGAATCATTTTTACAGGCATTATATAATGGGGCAGATGCCATATATTTAGCAGGTGAACGCTTTGGGGCAAGAGCCTATGCTAAAAATTTTACTATGGATGAATTAAAGCTTGCCCTAAGCTACGCTCATACAAAAAATAAAAAAATATATGTTACTGTTAACACAATAATAAAAGAAAATGAATATAAAGAGGCGATTGAATATTTAAACATGCTTTATGAGGCAGGTGTTGATGGTGTAATATTACAGGATTTTTCATTAATTGATTACACTGTAAAAAACCTACCAATGATGGAATGCCACATATCAACTCAGGCAGGCGTTAAGGATTATTATGATGTTAAATTTTTTAGTGACTATAACGTTAAAAGATGCGTCCTTGCACGCGAGGTATCAATAGATGAAATAAAGAAAATAAAAGAATCTATTAAAATGGATTTAGAAATATTTGTCTATGGTGCCTTATGTGTTTCATATAGTGGTGGATGCTTAATGTCATCACTTCTTTCACTTAGAAGTGGAAATAGAGGTCGCTGTAGCCAAAACTGTCGTAGAGAATATAGCTTATATAAAAATAATAAATTCGTCGATAAGGGATTTATGCTATCAATGAAGGATTTAAACACATTTGATAATATTGATAAAATAATACCATATGCTGATTCTCTTAAAATTGAAGGTAGAATGAAGGAGCCTTCATATGTTAAAACAGTGACAATGGAATATAGAAAAAAATTAGATGATTTAAATTATAAATCTAAAAAAATAGACACTGTATTTCATAGAGAATATACAAAAGGATTTATTCTTAATGAGGATAACGGAAAAATAGTTGATAAAACTAAAAAATCTAATCAGGGTGCCTACTTAGGTAAAATAATTAAAATAGAAAACAAATTCGCACTAATCGATATTAATCGTGATTTAAACATCGGTGATCGTATTAGAATCAGTGGAAATGAGGATTATTATTTTAATATTGATAAATTATATAACCAAAATAAAAAAGAAATTAAAAGTGGTAAGGGAAGACTATATATAGAAATCTATTCTAAAAGAGAAATCGGTGATGAAGTATATAAAATGACTGATTCTAACATTGATTTATCAATAAATGAGGAAAATAAATATCCTCTTGAAATCAATGTGTATGGGGCACTTGATTCTAATCTTACTATCTCAACAACTATAAATGATATTTATTTTGAGGCAACAAGTAAAGAATTATTATCCCAAGCTAAAACACAAGGATTAAATTATAATACATTATATAAACAATTATCTAAATTAAATGACACACCATTTTATTTAAAGGATTTAAATATCGTTTTAGATGGTGATTTATTTATTACTATTTCTTCTATCAATGAATTAAGAAGAAATCTAGTCTCTCAATTAATTGAATATTTTGAATATAAAAGAGAAAAAATTAATAATACATATAAACCAGTATTAAAGAAAATTGATAATGATATTGATATGATTGTCAATTGTACAACTATTGATCAATATAATGCATGTGTTAAATTAGGTGTTAAAAAAATTTATTTTGAAAATAAATCAAAATATGTTAATTCAAGCTATAAAGAATACGATGATGTATTAGTATCATCATATGGTGGTTTAGCGTTTTATAAAAATAAATTTATCACTTCTGATTACAGCTTCAATGTAATTAATAGTGAATCAGTACGTGCATTATTAGAATCAGGTGCTAATTTAGTAACATTGTCACTTGAATCATCATTACAAAATACTAAATTAATCTATACTGAATTTAAAAATAAATATGGCTTTATACCTCCACTTGTAGAAATTGTTTACGGAAAGATGAATCTTATGACAACTAAATATTGTCCATTAAAAAGATATGGTGAATGTGGTAAATGTAAGGAAAATACTTATTCATTAAAGGATGATTTTGGTGAATTTGAAATATATCACGATAATTGTATAACTCATATTATCAATAAAAAACCACTAAATCTAATCGATGATTTAGATGAAATAAAGAAATATGTTAAAACAATTAGATTAGATTTTACTACAGAATCTTATGATGAAACTATAAAAATAATAGAAATGTATAACAAAAAAATCTCTGGTGATAACACCAAGAGATTTGATTCAAATAATAACACAAGAGGATTATTTAAAAGAGAGATATTATAGTTATACAACTATTTTATCGTCTTCTATTTCATCATCCTCATCTACTATCTTATCGCATATAGCATTTAATTCTGTAATAATTAATTCAAGAACCATTTCTATTCCATCCTTAGATTCAAGATATAGCTCCTCTGAATTACGATATAGCTTTTCTACTGCGCTCATCAAATTAAAGTCAACATTATTTTCTTCTAATAAAAGCTCATATTCAACATGAATATAATCTAATGTTTTAGCTAAATATGAATAAATATTCCTATCATTGATATACATTTTTTCTGGAATACCTTCTTTAGTAAACACATCATCTAATATACCAAAAATATAATTCTTATATTCCTTTGGTTTATCAGTTATATATTTAAATATGACTCTTCCACTTTTTGGAAATAAAAAATACAATAAAACTGGTCTCACGCCTGTTTCTTTAATGATAAGTGGCGTATAAGCAGTAAATAAATAACATTCATCACTTAAATAATTTTTAGTCATGAATTCTTGTACTACCTGTTCATTAACAGGTAGTTTTTTTGGCATTGTTTCTAAATTAGGAAGTGGAATATATTTTGTAATATATTCATATTTAGTTCTATCAATAAGACTTAGAGGAATCTTATCCTCATCAAATGATTTATTCACATCATCATAATTATCACCGATTAATGATAATATAAATTCTGAATTGCTGATTACCTGTTCCATTTCTTTTTTATTGGCATATCTTTTCATATAGCCAAGCTCATATCTATAGACAACTAAATTATCATCCTTAGTTACCCTAGATCCCATTTTATGAATAAACGCGATATCATCATCAGTTAATAATTCCTTCTTTAAAAATATTGCACAAATAGAATCTATTCTTCCAGCGACAAGCATATTATCACTATTCACAGTTAAAATATCATGAACATAATTGAATCCATTATTATTTATAAATAATTGAATTCCAAGTGAATCATAATAAAAATTATTAACGAAGCTAAAAATATATTTCTTTTTATCAAAAATATTTATAAATAATTCGGCACTAGAAAATGAAGAAAAATAGCCATCCTCAGAAAAACGCCTAATATATTTTTTTATTGTTTTATATTCATTCATTTTTAGACCTCCTTTTCATAAATAACTACTCTTTTTATACCATATTCCTTGTTCTTAATTAGTTTAAGGTCTTTAAATTCATTAGGATATATACTATCAATACCCATTTCATATATTACTATAGCACCATTCTTTAAAAAATCATAAATAGATGAAATAATTTCTTCTATATTATCCATTTTATATGGTGGATCTAATATAACTAAATCATAATTAAATTTATTTATCTTATGAAAATCCTTATAATCAGCATTATAAAAATAAGCATTAGTAATGCCTAATGATTTACAATTCTTTTTACAAATATTTAAAGCATTAATATTAATATCGTTTAATACAATATTTTCTATTCCTCTACTATAGGCTTCAATAGCCATCGCACCACTTCCTGCAAATAAATCAAGACAATATTCTCCCTCTAAATAAGGACCTATCATATTAAAAATAGCCCCTCTTACCTTATCTTGGGTTTCTCTTGTAGTATCTAAATTCGTCATTTCAATTATTCTATGTCTTAATTTACCTGCAATGATACGCATAATATAATCACCCTTATACTAATCTTATATTTACTCTTTTACCATTAATTTTAATACTGTTTTTATTGATTCTTCTTATAGAATCAGATTTTATTTCAATAAGTGTATTTTTCTTATCTACTGTTATTTTACCAAATTTTTCTCTATATATTCCAAATTCATCATGGAATATCATCACAATTTGATTAGCCTTAATTCTATCTATACTACCAAGATTAATTTTGACTAAAGCAAATTTATTTTTATTTTCCTTAGGCTTATCCTTACTTCTTTCTCTTGGCTTATTGACTAATACCTCATTATAATCTTTAAATCTATTATCATATATTTTTGATAATAAGCCTCTAATTAGAGGAAGTGGATTAGTAGATAATTTAGATAATGATTTAATGATATTATCATATTTATCATTATCATCATTTTTCTTTATTAAATCTACTATTTCATGATAAATCTTCTTATTAGTACTATTTTTTATATCTTCAATAGTCGGAATCTTACGTTCCTCTATTTTAGATTTAGTATATTTTTCTAATTCTTGAATTCTATTTTTACTTCTTGAGGTAGCAAGGGTTATTGAAACACCAGTTCTTCCTGCACGGGCAGTTCTTCCGATTCTATGAACATATAATTCATTCTCGTTTGGAATATCAAAATTGATAACACAATCGATATCATCAATGTCGATTCCTCTAGCAGCAACGTCAGTGGCGATTAAAATATCGACATTGTTTGTCTTAAATTTTTGCATTACCCTATCACGTACTGCTTGTTTCAAATCACCATGTAATCCTTCACAGCGGTAGCCATTTTGAATTAAAAATGAGGATAATTCATCAACCATTGCCTTCGTATTAGAGAAAATCATCACATGCTTAAAATCATAATAATCTAATAATCTAATTAATAAATCCTTTTTACTATCCTTCATACAATAATAAACAGTTTCATCAATCAAAGATACAGTTAATGTTTCTGCCTTTATTTGAATTAGCTTTGGATTATTCATATATTTACTAGAAAGTGATTTGATAAATGGTGGAATTGTCGCAGAGAATAAGGCAGTTTGATGGTCAGTTTTAATTTCTGCCATAATTGTGTCTAAATCCTCACTAAATCCCATTTTTAGCATTTCATCTGCCTCATCTAAAACTAAATATTTAACATTGTTAAAATTTAATTTACCACGATTCATCTGATCAATAATTCTTCCTGGAGTTCCTATTATTACGCTAGGATTATTTCTTAGCTTCCTAAATTGTATTTCATATGATTCTCCACCATAAATTGCCTCAGATTTAATATCAGAAAATATTTTATCTAGCTCGTTTTTTACTTGTATAGATAATTCTCTTGTTGGGCATAATATTAATGCCTCAACATGCTTGGAATTTTGATCAATTATATTAGCCATTGGGATTGAATAGGCAAATGTTTTACCTGTGCCTGTTTTAGCACCACCTATTACATCCATGCCTTCCATCAATAGAGGAATTGTTTTTTCCTGTATTGGTGTGGCCTCAAATATATTTTCACTATTTAATTTTTTAATTATATCCTGGCTTACACCAAGTTCTTCAAATGTCATATTTTTACCTCTATTATTAATAAAAGGTGGATAAATATCCACCTTACATCATCCAAATGTCTAGGAAGGTCGTGAAGAACTTCGCCTCCACAGATGGTTACCTCTTTTTAGCTGTAATTAGGGTTCTCACTAAAGGTGTGAGCTTCCGGCACATACAGTCTCTCGGTATCCTTATAATAATTTTTGAGCTCCACTGCCTTCTTCCTAGTAATTTAATTATAATATATTAACTATAATATTTCAAGTTTTATCGTTTTCTTACTGGATTGTATAAGATAAGATTATACCCAAAATAGCTGTTAGAAATAATAATATTCCAACTAATAGCATTAATGAATCTCCCTTACCATCACCACTAAATCTAGATTGGTTAAGCATTGGAAGTAGGAAAGCTATTCCTGAAATCATTATTAAAATAATCGCGAAGATAAAATGCTTAATAAAGTAATTTTCTTCCCAACCGTTTATTTTATATAAAAGTACTACAATACCTAGTCCTATCGCGATAGCAAGTAGAACACCAATTGCTATTTTTATAATTAATTTTTCTTTTTTATTGAACATATCTAATACCTCAACTATATTGATTATATCAATATTAATCTGTATTTTAAAGATAAAAAAGACGATTCAATCGTCTTTTTTTACGTTATCTTCTTAGTTTTTTGCTTTAGGAGCTGGTTTTAAGAAAATTGTTTCTTCTTTTGCAACTTTCTTTGGCTTTTCTAAGCCCTTCTTAGCTGCCTCAACTAGCTTTGTGAATCCCTTAGGATCATTTACAGCCATTTCAGCAAGCATCTTTCTATTGATTTCGATATCAGCTTGTTGTAAACCGTTAATAAAACGAGAATATTTAATATCATTTAATTGACAAGCAGCATTGATTCTTTGAATCCATAATTTTCTGAATTCTCTCTTTCTTTGCTTTCTATCACGGTATGCATATCTTAATGAACGCATTACTTGTTCGTGAGCTGTCCTATAAATTGTATGCTTAGAACCATAGTAGCCCTTTGCAAGTTTAATAACAGCCTTACGTCTTCTTCTTGTTACATATCCACCTTTAACTCTTGGCATTTCCCTTCACCTCAATTACTTTAAATTAGAGATTAATTGATTAATTCTCTTCTCATC
>AUXO010688942.1_pt1 | contig 10742 bp, 10 predicted proteins | sample 768731 | NCBI WGS metagenome assembly AUXO01 (sample SAMN02715735, study PRJNA202380) | gut metagenome | biome: sheep rumen | host: Ovis aries | place: New Zealand: Palmerston North
GTAGGCCTTATCTCCGCCTTTGAAGTAGAGGTTGTAGATATATTCATCGCCGAAGATGACATACGTTGGTCGGATAGCAAACTTAGCATCCACGAAGTTCGTAAGGTTGATAGAGATATTGTTATTCATATGCGTTCCGCGAGCCTTTTTATATCCCGACTGCACGGCTTCAAATGGCTCGCCGGACTGCTGTTCCACGCCTTTAATCGCAATAAATAAGCGGTTTTCGCCTGCTTCGAGGCATTTGGCTATTTGTGCGCTGATATCTATAACTCGCGTTGCTCCCTTACTCTTGAGCGCAACAAACTCTTTGACCAACTGCGCGTGTTTATCCGGGTCGGCGATAGTGGTTATTTGGTAGTATTCGCCCATGTAGTCGCACATTCCGTAGGTATAAACCTGCCCTGCTTCAGTCACACGGATAAGTTGTGAGTTATCGGTACGATAGTAAAACTCTATACTATAGAGTCGGTCGATAGCCTCATCAGGTTTATAGGTATCGTTGAAGCTGAGTTTCTTGGTGTTCTTGTCGTAGGAGATATCGGTAAAGCAGGGTTTATATGGCGGAGCCATCGGAGTGACCACGCCCCACACTTTTCCTAATCCTGCTGTCATCAAACAAATAGTCAGTAGTAAAAATGCGCGTTTCATAATCGTTGACAGTTAATTTAGCGCGCAAAGATACGGCTTTTTTTGCATATATGCAAATAAAAAGTGCTGTTTGTTCCCAAAACTGCACTTTTTTTGTTTAGTGTCCGTTGGACGTTTATTGTGCTGCGCACGTTTATTGTTGCTGCGCAACGTTTATTTACACGCGAAGCATACGCGCCGTTAGGCAATAAAAATGGAGGAAAATGCGTTATGTTGCGGTCAGTTCAAAGTCTCGCAATAATCTCGCAATAATCCGGCAGTTAGAGTGTTCGAATTTGGAATGAAATCTTGTGAAAAATGATGTTTATTTTTTTTGTGGTTTTAAGGTCTAATTTTATCATTTAGCGTCTTGCAATGCTATATCCCGAATAACGAAGTTAGCGAGTGCTGAGCCAAACGTCATCACCACCGGTGCGAGGGTGCCACTCGCGCTGCTTAACTCCGGAGACCAGACGCAGAGAATGTTGGATGTTCTTAGTCCAAGGGCACGATCTGAAGGTATGGGAAGTTGGAAGTTGGATGTTTGAAGTTGGAGGTTTTTGAGTTGGTGTCGTACGGCACGTGCGAGTGGACAGCCTTCCACTTTCTTAAAGGCAGTGACGCGCACGGCAGTAGTGTCCATCTTGCGTCCTGCTCCCATTGACGAGAAGACTGTTGCATGCGATAGGGACGCACGGTAAAGGAGCAGCGCTTTGTCTTTGACCGAGTCAATGGCATCCAGTACATAATCATAACTATTGAAGTCAAACGTCTCTGCTGTCTGAGCAGAATAGCGTTGGTTAATAGTTGTTATCTCGGCGTCGGGATTGATAGCCAATAACCGCTTTTGCAGTTCTTTGACCTTTGGAGCACCTATATTGTCCCGCGTAGCGACCACCTGTCGATTGATATTACTTGGATTAACCACATCAAAATCCACTATCGTCAAGTGCTTTACACCCGTCCGAACTAACGCCTCGGCACACCATCCGCCGACGCCTCCGGCTCCAAAGAGTATGACTCTTACGCGCTGGAGATGGTCAAACGTCTCTTGTCCAAGCGCTTGAATGGTCCTATCAAAGTAACTTTCCATATTCAGCTGCTATTTTCATTGCGGCATTGATACCGTCGAGCGCAGAAGAGGTTATTCCGCCTGCGTAACCCGCTCCTTCTCCGCATGGATAAAGCCACGGGTGGGACACGGACCGCATTGTTTCCATATCACGTACGATACGCACGGGCGAACTGCTGCGACTCTCTACACCAACGACCACTGCCTCATTCGTCAGAAAGCCCTTGTACTTGTGGTCAAAATCGCGAAATCCTTGACGCAGACACAACCCTATAGGTTCCGGTAGCCACTCGTCCAAACGTGAACTGACTATCCCCGGCAGATACGAACAAGCAGGCAATGTGGCTGATAAACGTCCCTCCACAAAATCACGCATTCGCTGCGCCGGAGCCTGGGCGTTCAAACCGCCATGCACTTTGGCTAAATGCTCTATCTGTTCTTGGTAATCCAATGCCTCCATCGCCGAACCCGTTGGGTGCAACTCTACGACCATACCGGAATTGGCAAAAGGCGAGTTGCGATGCGAAGCCGACATGCCATTTACTACGCAACCGCTTGCCTCACTACCCGCCGGCACAATATGACCACCCGGGCACATGCAGAAACTATATACGCCATGGCCATTCACCTGAGTAACAAGGGAATAGGACGCATTGCCTAATAAATCTACGATAGCTTGCGGTTGATTATGATAAAAGAGTTTATTGATTAGCGCCTGCGGATGCTCCACGCGCACACCTAAAGCGAAACCTTTTGCCTCCATCGCTACACCCTCACGCGCTAACATCCTGTACGTGTCATGCGCTGAGTGGCCTATTGCCAAAATTAGAGTCGAAAGCGGAAAGTCGAAGGTCGAAAGGGACTCTATCTTCGTCTCGAAATGTATCTCTCCTCCATGAGCAAGGATACACTCCCGCATGTTCTGTATGATTCGTGGTAACTTATCCGAACCTATATGCGCATGCGCCTCATATAAGACTGTGTCAGGAGCTCCAAAATAATGGAACAACTCCATTACGCGCTGCATGTTTCCGCGTTTCTTGCTGCGTGAGAAGAGTTTACCGTCCGAAAACGTACCGGCTCCGCCTTCGCCAAAACAATAGTTGGACTCACCATTAAATAGCTCGTTTCGGTTCAATAAGGCAATATCTCGCTTGCGCTCACTAACCATTTTTCCGCGCTCATAGATGATGGGTTTGATGCCGTGCTCAAGTAGCGTTAATGCAGCAAATAATCCCGCCGGACCGCAACCGATAATATGCACTACAGGCGCAGATGAATTCACCTGCTTAAACTCCGGCTCACTATACCGCGGAAGCGGAGCATCGATGGCAACATAACGACCGCTATAGTCCGTCAGTAACGTCAGATTGACCTTTATATTCCGCTGGCGTGCATCAACAGAGCGACGTACCACGCGGTACGTCGACTCTAATTGCTTAGCCTCTACAGGCGATGTCGTTATCGTTTTCTGCTCCATTCCGCTTGCTTTGGGCTACTTCTTTTTCAGTGCCTCGAAGATTTTAGCTTCAATCTCATCAGCGAGGTCCGGGTTCTCGCGTAGCACGTTCTTTGCAGCATCACGACCTTGAGCAAGCTTAGTGCCCTCGTAGCTGTAGAACGAGCCCGACTTGGTCAAAACGCCATTCTCTACGCCCAAGTCGATTAATTCACCCACTTTCGAGATACCTTCGTTGAACATCAAGTCGAACTCCGCCTTGCGGAAAGGAGGTGCGACTTTGTTCTTAATCACTTTCACGCGCACTTGGTTACCAATCACATTGTCGCCATCTTTAATCTGGCCAATCTTACGAATATCCAAGCGGACCGAAGCATAGAACTTCAGCGCATTACCGCCGGGAGTGGTCTCCGGATTACCGAACATAACGCCAATCTTCTCGCGCAACTGGTTGATGAAGATACAGGTCGTTTGGGTCTTATTGATAGTAGCAGTGAGTTTACGCAGCGCCTGCGACATCAAGCGGGCTTGTAAACCAACTTTATTATCTCCCATTTCGCCTTCAATCTCAGCCTTCGGCGTCAATGCGGCTACGGAGTCAATAACCACCAAATCGACTGCGCTCGAACGAATAAGCTCGTCCGCGATATCCAACGCTTGCTCACCGCAGTCGGGTTGTGCTATCAGCAGGTTATTGGTATCTACACCTAACTTCTCTGCATAGAAGCGGTCAAAAGCATGCTCTGCATCTATAATTGCTGCAATACCGCCTTGCTTCTGCGTCTCTGCCATTGCGTGAATTGCGAGAGTAGTCTTACCGCTGGACTCCGGACCGTAAATCTCAATCACACGACCGCGCGGATAACCGCCAACACCTAATGCCACATTCAGTCCCACCGAACCGGTCGGAATAACTGCTACATCTTCAATCTTATCTTCACCTAAACGCATAATAGCGCCCTTGCCAAAGTCTTTGTCAATTTTTGCCATTGCGTTTTGCAACGCTTTCAGCTTCTCTGCTGATGGTTGTTTTCTTTCTTCTGCCATAGTATCTTAATTTTAAAATCTACAATCTACAATTAGGCGTCAGCCGTACAATCTAAAATTAGGCTTTAGCCGTGTCAAATATCAAACTTCCGTTTGATTTCGTCGTCCGTGATGACGGATACGACTGTCTGTCCGTCCGGCGTGCGACGATAGGAAGGTAACTCGAATAATTGCTCAAGTAACTTCTGTGCCTCCTCTTTGGTCAGGCTTTTTCCGTTTGGAATAGCTGTGTCTTTTGCCAACGAAAGCGCGATTTTCTTGCGCCACTCGTCCTTGGCATTAGCACCTGTTTCACGAATTAGGTGCAATATGTTGTGTATTGTGTTAGGTATATCCTGCGCATTGAGCGTAGCAGGCGTACCGGAGATAGAGTAGGAGTTCTGACTAAACTGGTCCAACTCAAACCCTACAACGCGTAAGTCCTCTGAGATAGTTTGCAATAGCACCATCTCGTCTGGAGTAAAGTCAATCACTTCCGGGAAGAGCAGCTGTTGCGATGCGCCCTTGCCTAAGTCTATTTGTGCTGTATATTGATTATATAGAACGCACGTGTGCGCGCGATGCTGATTTACCAATAGCAATCCTAATCGGCACGGCACAATGAGATAGCCTTTGTATTGGTAGGGCGTGATATCCGTCAATGCCATATCAAAGAGGGCAGGTTCTTCCTCATTCACCGGCAGTTGCGGCTCTCTCGTTTCAGCATATAACTGTTCCCAACCCTTGGAACTCGTTTTATTCGTGCGCGAAAAAGGATTATAGTTTGGGTCAAACACTACGTGAGGAGTAGTGAAGGACGCCGAATTGTCCGTACGCTGCGAGGGTAGAGGCATCTCTATTTCTCCCTCGCGATTAAAATCCAACGATGGTGTGAGATTGAATTTACCAAGCGACTCCTTAACGGTAGCTAATAGTATCTGAAATATCGTTTGCTCGTCTTGGAACTTAATCTCCGTCTTCGTCGGGTGAATATTCACGTCAATCAACTCCGGATTGATATCGAAATAGATAAAGTAGGACGGATTGAGTTCTCCCGGCAACATTCCCGCATAGGCTGTCAGCACTGCCTTGTGAAAATACGGATGGCGCATGTACCGTCCGTTCACAAAGAAATACTGCTGCGGGTTCTTATTCGCTGTCTCCGGTTTACCGACAAATCCACGAATGGAAATAATCTCTGTATCGGTCTTAATGTCCACAAACTGCGCCGTATAAGGCTTATTACCTTTGCCGAATACCGCCTCAATACGTTGTTTCTCTGTGCCTATCGGTAGTTCGAGAATAATCTCATCGTTGCTCACAAACGTGAACTGTACGTGCGGATAAACAAGAACGATGTGGTAGAACTCATTGAGCAGGTTGCGCAACTCGGTTTGATCCGTCTTGAGAAACTTACGGCGAACGGGCACATTAAAGAAGAGGTTCTTTACCTTTATATTTGTGCCGACAGGACATTGGCAAGGCTCTTGCGACTCCACGTGACTGCCGGATATACATAGCCTTGTACCTACCTCATCCGTTTCGCGACGAGTCAATACCTCTACTTGCGCCACGGCGCAGATACTCGCTAACGCTTCACCGCGGAAACCCATGGTGCGCAAGGCAAATAAGTCCTGCGCCGAAGCAATCTTACTCGTTGCATGGCGCTCAAAAGCCATGCGAGCGTCGGTCTCACTCATCCCCGAACCGTTGTCTATCACTTGTAGAGACGTACGACCCGCATCACGAACAATAACTTGGATGTTGGTAGCACCGGCGTCCAAGCTATTCTCCACTAACTCTTTTAAGCACGAAGCGGGGCGTTGAATAACCTCACCTGCTGCAATCTGGTTAGCGACACTGTCGGGTAAGAGATGAATGATGTCCACTTTATCTAAGGAATAAATATAACGCGAGCGCTAAAAAGAGTAAGGCAATCCAAAACACTAAGCGCGATGTGTTGCGCGAGCGTTGGGTTGACATATTCTTTTCGTGTTGCTCTCGGAACGACCCACGATGAAGACGCGCAAGTTTATCCTTGCGCGCCTCCTTTTCAGGGTCATAGTAAATGGGACGATAGTCCCACTCACGTGGTTTTTGTACTTTTGGGAAAAGTACTGACATGTTTATGCTTATTTAACGATAGCAGCGAATTGTGGGTCCTCAGCGAACTTAGCAAACTCGATATCGTTAGCAGCTTTTGCTTTCATGTTTGCGTCACGCTCAATAGCAACCGGAAGGTTAGCGTAAACAGCGTCGCGGTCATTGGTGCGAGCACCTACAACTGCCAGCAGATATGCGGTAGTAGCGTTCGGCTCTTTAACTGCTTTAAGAGTTTGGAGCGCACCTGCGTAGTCCTCGTCAAGGATTTGTTGAACAGCTGCGTTGTTGGTTGCGCTATTGCCATAAGCTTCTTTAGCTGCTTTGTAGTCACCCTTCATGGTGTAGAATGTACCTTGAGCTGCTTTCAGGTCACCCTTTGTGCCAGCTGCTTTGCCAAGATACTCTTCTGCCTTAGCAAGGTCGTTGTCAGCCATAGCTGCAAGAGCTGCGTTGTAGTTTACGTCAGGATCATTCGGCTCAATCTCAAGGGCTTTGTTATAGTTACGACGAGCTTCCTCGATGTTACCTTGCTCGAAGTAAATCATACCCATATTGTTGTAAGCGCGATAGTCACCAAAGGTGTCAGCTGCCTTTTGATAGATAGCGAGTTTCTCGTCTTGGCTCTCTACGAGGGTAGCAGCGTAAAGCATCTCTTCTACGTTGAGTTGGCATGAATCGCTCTTGAGCTCTGCCAAAATCTCTTCGTCGGAACGACCAATGAGGTCACGGGTCAGGATGAGGCGGCTACGACGGAGTTGAGGAAGAATATCGTCAGCAATAGTCTTATATACATTGCTCAGGTTCTTAATTTGAGTCTCGCGCTCTTCAGGATCGCTGTACATCTTCAGCACGTTGAGAACAACTTGTTTGTCTTGGATATTAGAGTTCTCCATAGCTGCTTGGAAGCCTTCCCAGTCCTCAGCGGTGGTGTTAGCCTCGATTTCAGCGTCAACTTTGTCTTTCTTCATTTGTTTCTGGAGGAACTTTTGAGCGTTAGCTTGACGGTTGTCGGCCAATTTGGTGTTCAATTCCATGCCACCATCAGGACTTGCGTAACCGCTTACCTCGAGTTTGTTGATGGCTTTCTTCTCGTCGTTGTTTGCGTCTTTAATAGCTGCTTGCAGGTCTTTAACCTTTTGGCTGCCGGTCTCTGAGCTACGGAGTTCAGCTTGTTGAATCATGAACTTAATGTCAGCTTCAAGAGTGTCTTGAATAATGCGTTGGAACTTGTCGGTAGTAACGATAGTTTCATTGTCCTCAGCGGTTGCGAGTTTAGCGGTAACTACGAGACCATCAGCAATTTTTACCTCAGGAATCTCAACTTCTTTCTTACCGTTCTTAGCTGTAAAGCGCAGATAGAGTTCGCTCTTTGCCATTGCAGGATCATAGTCGAAGCTGCAGGATTGGGTGTATTGACCACCTTGTTTGTAACTAACGGTTGTACCGTTCTCTTTAACTTTTTCGCCTACATAGGTAACGGTTGGACCTTCGAGCTCTTTGCCATCAAATTTGAGGACTGGAGTAACGGTCAAAATGCCTTTCTTAGCGAATTTCTTTACAGGGAATGTACCTGTAATGTCTGCATTTACCTTGTCGCCAACTACTGCAAGCGGACTTGGGTTAACTGTGATTTGTTCGGGTTGTGGCACGGTGCCGCAGGATGTCAACATTGCCATTGCAATGACAGACACAAGAAATAAATTTTTCTTCATGATTAGTTATTTATTTTTGTTTAAAAAGGGATATACACACCTTTCAGCGTGCAAAATTATAAAAAAATTTATAATCGTGCAACTTTCTGACGATTTTTTTTTGTATTTTCGCATTTTTTTTGTACCTTTGCAGGCGAAAAACCAAAAAAACATGCAAAAACTCGTCTTTTTTATCCTAATTTTCTCTTTGTTCGCCTCGTGCGGTCCGCACAAACCAACCGTTGCTGAACAGCGACAACTCAAACGTCAGCAAGATAGTATCAGTATGCTCCAACAAGAGCAAACAATGGCTTATACCGATTCGCTTTTGCAATTGCAATTGCCTGTTGCCGATTCGCTGCTCAAACACTTCAAATATGTCAAGAACGAGAAGTATGAGGACAATGGCTATTATATCCGTCGCGAATTAGAGACAAGTGGTCTCGGACAACGCATTTTCCTGCAGGCGTACGTTACCGATAATTTCAAGACCGTTGTGCGCAGTTTCTACTATGGTTCACACACGCTTGAGCACGGAACAATCGAACTCGATGCCGACGGCGTAACTAATTCGTTTACAGGACATTGCCACGTCTTTAACGAGGAGGGAAATCATGAGATAACTACGCTTGATAATGACCAGGCGGTGAACCTGCTTAAATTTGTTGCTAACTATGCCAACGTACCCATCAAAGTGGTATTGAAAGGCAACAAGAATTATACCTATACGTTACCCGACAAAGACAAAGCCGCTTTGACCGAGACCCTGCGCCTGCAAATACTCATGGAGGATATCAAAAAACTCGAAGCGCAACACCGTCAAGCGTCCTTGCAGGTGGAAAAATACAAAAAAAGACTCGAAAAGTAATAAAAAACTTGCACAATCCGAAAAAAAGCAGTAATTTTGTGCGCTTAATATGGAAAAAACCAATCTTAGATTATGAAATCGCTTGAAAAAATAGTAGCAGAGCGTCTCGTCGCACTCAAAGCGATAAAGTTGCAGCCGCATAGCCCGTTTAAGTGGGGAAACGGTTGGAACTCGCCTATTTATTGTGACGATAGACGTAGTCTATCTTATCCTAAAGAGAGAGACTTCTTGAAATTGGAGATGTCTCGTATTGTAGCGGAGCAGTTCCCCGAAACAGACGTGATAGCGGGTATCGCAACCAATGCTATCGCCCACGGCGTACTCGTGGCGCACCAGCTCAGTCTGCCTTTTGTCTATGTTTATCCATCGCCTAAAGATCATGGACTGGAAAACCAAATAGAAGGTGACCTTAAACCAAAGCAAAATGTAATCGTCATCGAGAACCAAGTGGCTATCGCGGATGTCTCATGCAAAGTGATAGATGCGCTGCGCAATAATGGATGCAAAGTCTTAGGCGTCGTTACGGTGATGGACTACGAACTTGAAGTGGGGCATAAGCTCTTGAAGAAAGCAGGAGTTCCACTTGTGCCGCTAACTAATTTTAGTGCCGTTCTTGAGGCGGCTGCCGAAGCCGAATATGTCTCGCAAGAAGACCTCAAAATGCTGAACGAATGGCATGCTAATCCGTCTAAATGGAAGAAATAAAATGTCAGAACAGAAGTACGAAAGTAAAATACAATCTATTCCCGCGCCGGTAGATAAAGTCTATCCTGTGCTCAGTAACATGATGAACCTTGAGCGCGTGAGAGACCTTATCCCTGCCGATAAAGTGCAGGAAATGGACATCACCGAAGATGCCGTGAAGTTCAAAGTGGACGGGCTGGCGCAGAAAGTGACCATTCGTATCGTGGACAAAATAGAAAACGATACCATTAAGTTCGGCTTGGACAACATGCCGGTCGCAGGTAACTTCTGGATTCAACTCAAAGAAGTAGCGCCTAACGACACACGCGTCAAACTAACCGTCAAAGCGGATATACCGGTTTTCTTTCGTATGATGATAGAAAAGAAACTACAACAAGGCCTCGATGATGCCGCAGTAATGTTAACTCAATTCCCATATACTAATTGGTCATGAAAAAACCACGTATTCACCGAGAAGGTAGAAATATCATTATCGGATTAGTGCTCATCTTGTTTGCAATCAACATTCCGGTCTTCATTTACTGGCCGCATTGGGTGTTTGCCGTAACGCTATTCCTCACTGCTACTTTGCTCGTTTTTGTTACCTATTTCTTCCGCAATCCTATTCGTGTGCTCGAAGTCGATGACCCGAACTTCCTCATTGCGCCGGCTGACGGACGAGTAGTCGTTATCGAACCGACTCAAGAAAATGAGTATTTCCACGAGCAGAAACTGCAAGTGTCTATCTTCATGTCGCCGTTCAATGTGCACGCAAACTGGTATCCTATTGAGGGAAATATCCTTGTCAGCCAGCATCAGAAAGGTCGTCACAAGGGCGCTTGGCTGCCTAAGTCCTCTACCGAGAACGAGCGTTCGTTAGTCGTTATCGAGACGCCGAACAAAGTGCAGATTGCAGTCAGACAGATTGCCGGAGCGATGGCACGTCGTATCGTTACCTACGCGAAAGTAGGTAATAAGTCACAGCGTAACCACCACATGGGATTCATTAAATTCGGTTCGCGCGTGGATATGTATCTCCCGCTCGATACGGAAATGTTTGTGGAAGTAGGTGACTCCGTACGCGGTAACGAAACGATTATGGGTCGTCTCGCCGATGCGGAAGACAAGCCCAAACGCAAAGCCGCTCCTAAGAAAACAAAAGTTTAACCTTAAAAATATCACTACTATGGACAAATTTCAAGAACTATT
>AUXO011005811.1_pt1 | contig 10742 bp, 11 predicted proteins | sample 768731 | NCBI WGS metagenome assembly AUXO01 (sample SAMN02715735, study PRJNA202380) | gut metagenome | biome: sheep rumen | host: Ovis aries | place: New Zealand: Palmerston North
ATATAGTTCATCTACGGCTTGGTATAACTGTTTCCAGTCGGATGATTTCATATTTTTATTCCTTTGGAAGACTGCCTGATGGCATAAATCACATCCTATGTTTTGCCCTCCAATTCTAATCGATGCAACAGTTTGATGAAAGTCTTGTTTTGGTTCATCTTTCCCGCAACTGTTGTTCTTTCGTTTTCAATGCCTCGTCCATAATCAAACAGTTCAGTATTAACTCGTTGAAGTTTGCGTTTCATGTTACTGAGTTTATCAGATGTTTTTCTAACGATTTCTTTGATCTTTCAAGTTCTTTTCTCTTTCTGCTCAACATCTTTACGAACTTTCTGCTCGTCATAAGATACCCGTTGTAGTTCTGCTGAAAGTGAAACGACCTCCTTCAAATGTTTGTTGCGCCTTTTTACACAAAAATGTAGGCAACACACGCAAACTTGTATCTGCGGGACAAGAAATTTGTTGCAAACAAGCCTTTCTTTCAGATTTAACAATATGTAATTCAGTACGTTACGTTTTATAGGGTGCAACATCCGTTTGCACAGGTTAAGGAAATGATATAACTTTGCACAAAAAAAGATTAAATCCAGACCAAACTGGTAAAAAGGAGCGGAAACCGAAAAGCTTTACGAGTAGGCGTCATAACTTTATATTATATTATATAATGAAAGATATAGAAAGTTGGAATGCATTTAGTGACAGTTCGTTTTATACGTTCTTACCATTGGAAATCTATTCTATATGTGGTAAGCGTTAGGATGACATCAAAAATGTAATGCAACTGGGACTGTATTCAATAGAATTCAGAGGAGAGAATTACTTCTTTTCGGGCCAGTTTACGATGTAATAACCAGATAAATAATCGACAATTAGTAACAATTATTCTTTTAAACAAATAGAAAGTATAACTTCAAAAAAATCAAAAAAAATGAACAAAAGAACAAAACTCGGAATTACACGTGTGGTAATGTCACTATTACTTGTAACAACTTGTAGTGTAGTAAACGCTCAGATTAAGTATTATTCTGATGGCAGATTCACATTTGGCAACACAGATCCGTACGGATTCTATCATCAGACTATTTACGGGAATGGTATGTATTTCAAATGCAAAACAGGAAATTTCTTTCAAATAGACGTTACTCCTGCTGGAACTCGATTAGCAAGCCATTCCGACCAAGTTGTATTTTACAACACCCAGACAAGTACTTTTAATGATATTCAAGTCAGAAATGTTTATAATTATTCGGACGCAAGAGCAAAGAATAATATTGTCAATCTGACAAATTCACTTAATACGGTTCTCAAACTTCGCCCAGTCACCTATAACTTCATAGACGATTCCTCGACCGAACAAGCGAAAGCATACACTACAGGAGGGGACAGAAAGGAAATAGGGCTTATTGCACAAGAGGTGGAAAAAGTTTTGCCTAATGTGGTATTAACCGATAATGAAGGCAAGAAACTGATTAACTATACAGCAATCATCCCCGTATTGATAGATGCCATACAAACTTTACAAGCAGAAGTCGAATCACTAAAAAATAAGTAGATTATATGAAAAGTAGATTCTTGATCGTCTTTTCTTTTTGTTCCTTTTCGCTGTTATCTTGCAGCGAATTGGAACAAGAAGCAATAATGGGGAGTAAAAAGCCATTGACACGTGCTGCGCTTGGTGTGTCCGATTATTACTATTATTATAACGGTGAGAAAATTGGGCTTTCTTCCATTAAAAACATGTTCTACGTATCGTCAAAGGATAGTGCCTCCTTGCAAAATATTAGTGTATCAAACAACAAAATAGCATTAAACGATGGCAATGCAAAAAAAATACACAAGGACGGCCACTCAAACTTCTGGAGTATTATTAATGTAAAGGAAGACTTGCAACTTATGTCCACAGCAAGTAAGGTAATGGCTATAAGATCTGCCATTGGTAATAGTGGAATTTCAGTCGCGCCTGTTTTTGGCAGTGAAGACTCCCCATTGGCAACAAGTGAGTATTTCTACGTGAAAGTGAAAAACGAGGGTAGTTATATGGAATTACAGACTATTGCTGATGAAAAAGCGGTTGAAATAGTAGATTCCGTACCTTATATGCCTGGATGGTACGTTTTAAAAGCACCAATAACATCTAATGGACTTTTAATGTCCAATACATTTTATGAAACAGGGCTATTCGCAGACGTAGATCCATCTTTTATGTTCGATTTCCGACCTAATACATGCACATTTGAGCCGAATGAAGGTAACCAATGGGGCTTGGATAAAATAAACATGTGTGATGCATGGGATATAACAAAGGGAACTTCCAGCGTTGTTGTAGCCGTGTTAGATCAAGGTGTGGATAATAATCATAATGAATTTGCTAGCAATTATAGCTCTTTATCATACGATATAATGAATCACTCTACGCCTTCTGTGGTTCGTGGAAATCATGGGACTCATGTTGGCGGTATAATTGGTGCAAACCATAACGGAATACAGATTGCGGGAATTGCTCCTAATACCACGCTTTTGTCAATTAGTCACGACTTATACATTTCTCAGACAATCAGCCAAGAACTGGCTTCTGGAATTGGATATGCGAGAGTAAATGGGGCATCAATAATAAATAACTCTTGGGGTGACCAAGGTGGTCAGTTTTACGATACAATGCATAGTGCCATATTGGAAGATGCAATTAATACAGCAATAACTACAGGAAGAAATGGGAAAGGGATGGTTGTCATTTTTGCGTCTGGAAATTATAATTCCACTACTGCAGATTATCCCGGAAATTGCAATCCAGATATTCTTGTTGTTGGTTCAATAAATAGTGTAGGAAATCGTTCTTCTTACTCTTCATATGGAAATTGTTTAGATGTCATGGCACCAGGCGAGAATATCCTTTCAACCCTTCCGAATAATACCATTGGGTACATGAGTGGTACTTCTATGGCAGCACCGCATGTTGCAGGAATTGCCGCGTTAATACTTTCCGTAAACCCAAGTCTAACCGGTAAGCAAGTGGTAAATATCATAGAAAAATCAGCACACAAATTACCTGCTTATTATTATTCAGTAACAAGCGGACGAACAAATGGGACTTGGAATAGTGAGACAGGATATGGCGTGTGTGATGCACTTGCTGCATTGCAAATGGCTCAACAAGACATTACATTAAGCAATACTGTAATATCTTCTGACACGTCAGTTTATGGGTGGAATATTTATTCTAACAATATCACTGTTACAAATGCTGCTAACCTGACTTTGTCTGTAGGTAATTCACTGACGATTTCTGCTCCGTTCATTGTAAATACTGGAACAGGGCTTACTATCTATTAAATGGTACTGGCATCCAGCTTATGTGTTGCTGGGTGCCAATACATTATGTGCAATAAACATGCAAGGACGTCATAAGAACAGAACACTCTATTTCCGCGAACTGGCACAGACCAGCCGGAAATATTTTATACCGTATATTGGGCAGTTCAAACGGCTAAGCCAGGATTGTCGCATTTTGGAGATTGGCTGCGGCGACGGCGGCAACCTACTCCCTTTTGCTAAAATGGGATGCTACACATTGGGCGTAGACATTGATGAGGGGCGAATAGCCGATGCGCGGAAATTCTTTACGAACTGCAACACGAAAGGCGACTTCATCGCATCGGATGTATTTCTGCTCAAAGAACTGCATGGATCATTCGACGTTATCATCTGTCACGATGTAATTGAACACATCAGCGACAAACGGGGTTTCTTGTCGTTGCTGCCGCAATTTCTTACAAAGGACGGCATAGTCTTCATGTCGTTCCCTGCTTGGCAGATGCCTTTTGGCGGACATCAACAGATATGCAGAAGCAAAGTTATTAGCCATCTGCCATTTGTTCATCTATTGCCGAAAGCAATTTATCATCTGCTTCTAATAACATTTAGAGAGGATGATTCCTGTGTCAAAGAATTGATGTCTATAAAGGAAACGAGGACAACGATAGAACTATTTGAGCGTGTGCTAAAAAACATAGGAACATTTGACATCATAGATCGTACTCTTTGGCTCATCAATCCCCATTATGAGACAAAGTTCAGGCTACATCCTCGACAGTTGTCAAGGTGCTTGGGTGCAATTCCAAATATCCGCAATTTCTTCACGACTTCCTGTTTTTATGTTTTAACCAAGTGTACAAAACAATAGCATGCAATCGTAATCAGTATAGACAAATATCTACTGGCAAAAGTATTCCCCAGAATTGTTCTGCGTATAGGGCAGTTCTTACGTTAGCCACTTCTCAATTATGTCGTCCTGCTGCAAGAGGCGAAGAAGAAGACAGCGAGCGTCATGAAAGCATGAAAGCAAGCCACCCGATCTAATGATCACTCGAAAAAACAAACGGAAGAAAGGTAAGAACATCAATTCTGCATTATTAAACCCAAATCGGTCGTTAGAACTACACGGCTACAAAATGTCAGCAAAACATACCAATATGTGTCATTATGTTACTGGCCCACGTTTTTTTTGACCCTCAAAAAACACCCCTAAAAAGCCGTGTTCAAGCTTATAACCTATTATGTAGACATATTTGTAGAGGTTAATTTCTAATGGCGGTCATTAAAAAGTGCGTTAGCATTTACTCCTATTTGCTTTCACAATGTTCTAACGACTGATTTGGGTTAAAACAGCGCTCTTTGACATCGTGTCGCAAAAAGTGAAAAAAAATTTGGAATCTTCGTTCTTTTTTCGTAACTTTGCAGCAACAAAATGCAATGTTTATAACAAACAGCGAAGAAGACATACTGGTGAAGATTCTGAAAAAAACATCGCAATGTGTTGACAGGTAAGAGTTATTCTCAAGAGGAAACCGAAATTTTTTACATCACAGAGGGCCTATGAGCCTAAAAACTGATATTTGATTTATTGTGTGAATTGAATAATTATAGAAAACAAACAATATGATGGATGGCTTTATAATATTTTCATTTGTAATATTCTTAAGTGCATTATTTGCATTTATTGTAATAGGGCTAATTGAATTTATATTTTTACCCAGTCATAATTTTAAAGTTGACAGGAGAAATTATGAGATGCTAATAAAAGGAATAAAACAGCACACTATTGATGAGGAAGGCGTTTCTCTGATTTTCAGGAAACGTAACGATAATCGTGTTAGTCTTCTTTTTGTTCAACAGTTTTCCTACGAAAGATTCTTGGATTCTTTTCTTTATTATGTAAGAGAGCATGATGAAGATGGAACTTTAATTACTGAAGTCTATGCAGTTGTAAAGCCTATTATCGATAAAATAAAGGAAGAGAATCCCTTTTCTAACGTAAACGAAAAAGAAAGACGGATTTTGTTATCCATCAATGATACAATGAAGAAAAGTGACAATTTAGCAGACAGCGAGAAATCTGCCATCAAACACAATTTGGATGATTTGGCGATGGCACTCGAAAAGAATCAGGAAGAACTGAAAAAGAGCAAGAAATCCAATAAAATAACATGGTTGAGTATCATAATAACAGTACTCTTCGGAATCATCTCCATGATTCCCAGTATCATTGCTTATTTTAAGAATTAGAACAAAATATGAAGCATCTTCTTTTAATATCTTTAATATCTTTAATCTGTTTATCTATATTGCAGGGGTACTCTGCCCCTGCAAACAGAGACAGTTCTATGGTGTACGATCAGAATGAAATTCCAATGACAATTAATTCAGCTGCACCTCTGAGTAATTCTGAAATAAAAGCAGAATCTATAACACAAGAAAAAAACATTGCACTTTCAGAGGAAAGTGAGGAATCAACACCTTGGTATAATATTATAGTAGTTATCATTGGATTACTTAGTTCGCTTTTTTCTACTTGCTCTCTATACACTTCAGCAAAAGTAAGTAAGAGGAATAATCAGTTATCTAACGAAGTAAAGAAACTTGAAATCAAGATGCGAACATCCGACCTTATTGTTTCAAAGCGATTAGAAGTATTCCCAAAATTACATATTTTGACAGATACTTTGGGAGCAGCTATTCGCTATTACCAAAATCACATATCTGATCAAGAAAAAAAGGAATGGAATACTATTGTATTGAAAAGAGAAATAAAAGTTTTTCATCAGAAAATATCTTCATGGGATGCAAATTACTGTATTTTTGGAGGAAGAATACTTACAGATAAAATAGGTTATGTAAGACATGAATTATTAGAGAAACAAGATGATTGGGGTAAAAAAGAGATCACTCCAGATGATATAGAAGTTTTATATAACCTAAAAATCCGCAGATAAAAATTCGTAAAATCTAAATGACCGTGTCCAATGCCTCTTTTGCGTTTTTCCCTTCTTCGAATGTCTTTCGTGGCATAGGAGGCGTTTTGTGTGCCTCTACGGGCATGAAAACCCCTTACCCCATGAAGGCCGAGGGGCGCTGCCTTGACATTCCTCGAAGATGCCTGTCCTAACCGTAGTCTGCATAGAGTGCCGCATAGGCCTTGTTGGACGTGTACAGGGTCAGGATGTCACGTCTGCCTCCTTTTGTCCACCTTGCCACGACGGTGATGACCTTTGCCGTGAAGGCCTTCATGCGTGTAGTGCACCAGATTCCGAAAGCGTGGAGTGCCTCATTCCTCAATAGCAGTCGGAAGAAATTGCGCAGCATGGCCGTGAGCAGCAGGAATACGGTGTTCTCCTTGAGCAGCGACTTGGGCAGGTAGTGCCACCCGAAGTCGTTGTCCATCTGGTCGAAGACCTTCTCCTTTGCCCCGCGCTGGTTATAGAATTGGATGACCTCTTCCTCGGTCATGTTCCATTCGTTGGTCAGTATGGCCCTGTACACATACACGTCGTCGCCGCCCTCCTCAAAGAGGTCGAGCTGGGCACCGGCGCCCTTGTGCTGCCGCTGCACGACAAGGCGGCAACCACTGATCTCGCCTCCGAACCCGTCGAAGGGGAGCGACAGCACCTCGATGCTCTGGTTGTTGATTTCAATCTTGCGCCACTCACGACGGGGATTCTGCAGTTTCTCGCGCAATGTTTTGGTCATCTCGGCACGGACGAATATCTTCTGGCTGTGCTCCAGCAGCAAGCGCACGACCTCCTTCGAGTAGGAGCCGCAGTCCACGCGGGCATAACGGATGCGCATTCCCTGCTCGATGATGTTCAGCAGGATGCGCATCAGCGTGTCCTCCTGGTGGAACTTCACCGTTGCATTGCCGTCACGGTTCTCTATGCCGGCGATGACATCAAGGTTCTCGCTGGTACTTGACAGCACACAGCAGGCCGGACTGTAGCCGTCATGGCCCTTGTAGGTGGGCAGTGCATCCCACGTCTCGGAGGCCAAGAACTCATGGTCGAAGTCGAGGTCGTACTCCTCGCCGGGATGCAGCATCCCGCTCTTGACGGCTGCGTAGACCAACAGCCCGTTCAACTTCTCTGCCGTGTTGAAGCGGTATTCCTTGCCGCTTTGGGACGTGTAGACGGTTCTTCCACGGCCAGCTCCGTCATCGCACGCAGGATGGTGTCGGGGCTGCAGATGCGAAGGCCTGGCTTCTGCTCAATCATGTCATGAACACGATAGATATCTTCCGTACGGTCGCCGCCACAGCAGTAGTTGCAAAGCATCGCCAGAGAAATCTCGCTGTACTGATAGCCTATAAGCGTACTGCGAAGGCCAAGGTAACTGTCAATGACAGGGGCCATCAAGCGAAGAAATTCACGAATCACGAAATAAATACCGCCGTAGGGCATGTATTTCTCATCTTTTATTTGTACTTTTGCAGCCATATGTCAGTTTTTGCTCTTTGTTGTTTTTGCGCACGCAAAGATAAGTGAATAATCTGACATCGCAAATGCCTGCTATGATTTCATATACAGACACTTGCACTTTTTATGCCCTTTTTTACTGCGGATGTTAGGTTTATTCGATGATTGATGTAGATCAAAGAACCGTTTCCATTAAAAAGCAACCTCTATCTACCTTGGTCTACCGTTCCCTGATTCATCTGGTACAGAAGTATTCCTCTATTCAGTTTGAAAAAAGTGAAAAATTAAAGATGCAATAAGGGATGACAGAATACCTGTAATTAGACTAACCCAAAATGAAATTTTCTTTGCATTGCGCAAAATTTCATTATTTACATTTTTTACTTCGCTGTCATTTGCATTTACGGCCTTCGAAACATCGCGACCTGCTACAATAGAATTAATAATATGTTTCATATTATTTAATGATTTGTGTTATTTGACCCAATAATATCACGTCCAGCAATTTGAGAATTTGTTATATTTATAATATTGGTTTCGTTTAGTTCTTTTCTTGCCTTATCTTTATCTAATACTCTTATTTGGAAACCATTATATTCAATACAATCGTTTTCGTTTATTATTCTTTCAAATGACGAAAAAGAGTGTACAATAAGTTTCTTTGCTCCATTTGTTTTTCCACATAATGCCAGACATAGTTCTTCTGGGTTGTCAGTAAGGGTTAAATCTATGTCAATTATCTCTATTTTAGAGTCGACATACGACAACAAATCAAGCCAAACTTTAATAAAACTAGCATTGTTCTGGATATCTCGGTATTTTGATAAAATAATTCTATTTTTATCAACTGCCAATTTTGCAGGGTTTTCTTTATTTGTAAAACAAAACAATATGGAACCTAAATATTCCATTTCGGTTTCATCAAGCTTTTCCAAAAGGTTCAAAGATACCGTATATACCGCCATCATTTCTGGTTTTTTAGATACTCAAGAGTATCGTTATATAATTCTCCACCATAAAATTCTTCGGGCCACTTAAAGTTTCCTTTTTCTCCTATATCCAAAGTTTCAACCCATGCTTCTTTCTCTTCTGTTTTTGCATGGAATAAACATATAGATACCATATCTGAAGATATTTTACCTTCCGATATGCGCCGCCTAATTCTTTTAAGCAAATATTCACTATGAGTTTCAATTAAAAGTTTCTTCTTGCTTGATGTTACAATATCAATGAACAAATCACCTAGGTCAGCTTGCATAATTGGATGTAAATGAATCTCTGGCTGTTCTATTATGGTTATTGAATTTTCCATGGATAGAAAACCTTGTATAATTATTGGTAATACTTGAGATATACCAAAACCGACGTCTGTAATATCAAGATTTAGATTGTTCTGAGTAACATTTAAATGATGAACAACCTCCTTAAATTCTTCCACATTGACCTCAAAACCGAATTTTGACAGCCAATTATTAACATTATTTTTTACTTCAGTATTTTCTTTGAGTACTTCTGTAATAGCATCGCCATCCAAAGTGTCAAGAGATATCGTCATTTTCGCCTTGTCAAGCATATAATAACGTTTGGGATGTGCGCGTAATGGACTTACATAGTTTATCTTATACTCAGACAAGCATTCTGTTACTTGATTCATAATTCTCCTTAATAATTTACATAATGCAAAAGATAATGCTGTTGTAGAATCAGTGTTATCTATTTCTTCTGTTATGCAGTCAAAAATAGTTTTGTTATTAACAAATGATTGACTAATGATAGCATAATCCTCAGATTTAATAGTAACTATGTCAGATTCTATATTCAACATTTGCTTGTTTTTAAATAAAGAAATTAATTGTTTACCTTCTCCTATATAGAAAGTAACTTTATCAATATACAATTTTGTTTTATCTTTATTAAGTGAAATATCATATGATAACTTGAAAATATCATCTTCTGTATTTTTTTCTAAATAATCAAGCATTCCATAAGTATTCATAATATTATTATGAGTCACTTGTCTAACCTCTTTCTTAGGTATTCCTAACTTTTGCTGCAAAAGATACTCTATATGTGGTTTAAATTGATCAGCTCCCTTTTTGTTAATTAAATCGAAGAATTTGCTAACAAAAGCAGAAAAATTTTTCTTTTTATCAACACTCTCGTCTTGTAATTCCCATAAATTTTTCAAAGGGAAGTATCTACACAAATCTTTAAAATCCTCAACAAACTTGCTCTTTAATCCCCTTATTTCTTTCCCTAACGAAGAAGATTTAAAAACGAGATTCAAACAAAAGGGCTTTTCTGTATCTTTTTGTTTAAAAAGGTTCTCAAATGCACCTATATTCACGTACTGTCCATAGATTTTTAGCGCTGAAGCATAAGAAGAACCTCTTTCCTCAGCTGTTTGATGCAATAGCATTAGCATTTGGGTTATAGTACTTTTGCCGACACTATTTGCTCCTAATAGAATAGTTAGTGGACGAATAGGGATTGTGACATCATCAAAAGCTTTATAATGCTTTAAATTAATTTGTTCTATCATAATATAATTTGTTATTGGTGACTACTGGAATTAAAGAATTTTTGTATAATGATAAATAGTATCAAAAGTGTCACAACATTGGCTATGTCAGTGTACACTCTTCATTTAATAACTTAGATATAGTATTGCGATTCCATATAGAATAAACCATTTGTAATTCACATCCTCTATTATTTTTCTTAATGATTATCCGCTATATTCCCCAAACTCTCTTTGTTTGAGTTTTAATGCAGATTTCTGAGTGCAAATATACAAATTAAATATGATAATACATTCATCTAAGTTGTTATTTTAAGAATAATTAGGTTATAAATTATGCAAAATTCCATTTTGGGGAGTATTGCGGATAATCATTTTTTTCTTTTTGTTCATCCTAAAATCCGCAAATAAAAATTCGTAAGTAATTATTAAAAAATAAGTTGGGACGATTTATACGTCCGTTCGTTTGTCACTTCCAT
>AUXO013403746.1_pt1 | contig 10742 bp, 7 predicted proteins | sample 768731 | NCBI WGS metagenome assembly AUXO01 (sample SAMN02715735, study PRJNA202380) | gut metagenome | biome: sheep rumen | host: Ovis aries | place: New Zealand: Palmerston North
TCTAGATATTCAAGCGCATATGAAGGATCCTTATTTACAAAGTATCCATTAATGTACATATCAGCAAGCTTAATGGCTGCATACTTATCTTGATTTAAATAAGATTTAGTGAAATATTTGTAAGCTAAATGATAATCTTTTTCAACGCCTTTTCCATAAAAATACATAGAACCAAGTCTGTTATATCCTCTGTTATCTTTATAATCTCCAGCCTCTTGGAAATACTTTATTGCATAACTATAATCACCTTTTGCATAATAATAGTCACCAAGAATAACCATAGCACTAGTATTATGCTCATGATCTGCCATATAAACATATCCTTTAATTGATTCTAAATTATTCTTATTTATTAATTCTAAAGCTTCTAATTTATCCATATTAGCCTCCGTTTAATAATAGTATAAACTATTCAAGTTCTGTTTTACCAGTATATAATGAATAATATCTACCTTTTTTCTCAATTAATTCTTCGTGTTCACCACGTTCAATTATATTACCCATTTCAAGAACGATTATAGCATTACTATTCATAACTGTAGAAAGTCTATGAGCAATTACAAAGACAGTTCTACCCTTCATTAAGCTATCCATACCTTCTTGAACAAGGTGTTCAGTATAAGTATCAATGCTTGATGTCGCTTCATCTAGGACAAGGACTGGTGGGTTAGCAATAGCTGCACGAGCGATAGCTATCAATTGACGTTGTCCTTGTGATAAATTTTGTCCATCCTGAGTAAGCATAGTGTTATAGCCATCAGGAAGACGAGAAATAAATGAATCAGCACGAGATAGTTTAGCAGCAGCTACTACTTCTTCATGAGTTGCATCTAACTTACCAAATTTAATATTATCCTCAATTGTACCAATAAATAAATGCGTATCTTGTAATACATTACCTATAGCTTTTCTTAAACTAGATTTTTTAATTTGATTTAAATTAATAGAATCAAATGTAATTTCACCTTGATTTACATCATAAAACCTATTTATTAAAGAAACAATTGTAGTTTTACCAGCACCAGTTGATCCTACAAACGCAATTTTTTGACCTGGCTTAGCATATAACGAAATGCCATGTAGAATTTTCTTATTAGGATTATATTCAAAGAAAACGTCTTTAAATCTAACATCACCCTTAAGTAATATTAATTCATTATCATTTTTCCATGCATAAATTCCAGTGACTTCATTAGTTTCAATCAATTGGTCATTTTCATATTTAGCATTTACTAATTCAACGCTACCCAAATCTTTTTCTTCAATTTCATCAAGAAGAGAAAAAATACGTTCAGCACCTGCAAGTGAATTTAATAACATATTAGCTTGACCTGTGAAACGATTAATTGGCATAGCTGTTTGTCTAACAAAGACAAGATAGCTAGATAATGTACCAATAGATGAAATAACACCATTTAGGACAAAGAAACCACCAACAACAGTTACAATACCATAGTTAACATATGACAAAAACATTACCATAGGAACCATAGATACAGCATAAGTCATTGCATGTTGACTAGAATTAGCTAACGAATCTGAAAGAGAATTAAAATGAGCTTTAGCTTTTTCTTCATGATTAAATACTTTAACAGTTCTTTGACCTCTAATAATTTCATCGCAATAGCCATTAAGTTTACCAAGTTCTTTTTGTTGTTCCTTATAATATTTCTTACTCTTTTTACTAGAATAAATAATATATGTAAACATTAAAACGTAGAATAGGACAACAATTAAACTTAATTGGTAAGATAAAATAAAGATAAAAATAAGCATACCAACAATTTCTACTGCATATTGAATTAATGTTGCAAAGGCATTATTTAGCGCATCAGTTAGTGTATCCATATCATTTGTAAATAATGACATGATATTACCATATGAATGAGTATCAATATATGAAATAGGAAGTCTTAACATTTTACTAAATAAATCACGACGAAGCTCATAAGTGATTTTTTGGGCTAAATGGGCAAGCATTTGCATATAAGTAAAGCTTGCAAGAACTCCTAAGGCATATAGAAAACCAATTTTAATACAAGTATTTTTAATTAATTCATAATCAGGTATATTTCCACTAGCCGCATTAACAACTGTACGAATTGAATATGTACCAAACATAGTGGCAATTGCAGGAATAAGAACTAAAACACTAATAATAATTAAAGAAATAACATGAGTGTTTAGATATTTAAATAAATGTTTAAGAGTACCTTTTAAATTTTTAGGTCTAGCACCATTAGCTCTATTCATCTAAATCAACTCCCTTCAATTGTCTATCAATTAAATCTTTAAAGATAGCATTATGCTTCTTAAGTTCACTAGGAGTATTAATTTCATTAATTTTTCCACCCTCAAGGATTAAAACTAAATCAGCATCAAGAACTGATAGTACTCTTTGAGAAATTATAATTTTTGTCATAGGAAGATTTTCAAGAGAATGTCTAATCTTCTTTTCGGTTTGAGTATCAAGAGCACTTGTTGAGTCATCTAAGATTAATATTTTTGGATTCTTTAAAAGAGCTCTAGCAATTGACACACGTTGCTTTTGTCCACCAGATAAGGTGTTTCCACCTTCTCCAATATAAGTATCAAGACCATTTGGAAGTCTATCTAAGAATTCGTCAACGCAAGATGAATGAATAGCTTCATTAATCTCTTCATCTGTTAAATTATCCTTTGCCCAGCATAAGTTTTCTTTTAAGCTTCCTTCAAAAAGAACTGATTGTTGTAACACAAAACCAATGTTTTGTCTTAAAACATTTAAATCATAATCTTTAATATCATGATTACCAATTGTAATATTTCCATCTGTTACATCATAAAGACGCGCAATAAGGGAAACAAGTGTTGATTTTGCACTACCTGTTTCACCTAAGATACCAAGAGTTTTACCATTTTCTAATTTGAAAGAAATATTAGATAAAACATCCTTAGCTTCATTTGATTCCTTATAATGGAATGATACATTATTAAATTCAATTGACGCATCATCAAATTCTAAAATATTACCAGATACAATATCAGGACATACATTTAACACTTCATTAACACGAGTCGCACTCGCAATAGCTTTTGCAAAGGCTACAAATACATTAGATAGCATAATTAATGAATTGAATGTTTGCATAACGTAAGAAAGAATAGCAGTCAATCCACCTGTTGTAAGATTGCCAGCTATTATCATTTTTCCACCTAATAATAAGAATACAATATTAGATGCATACATCATAAATTGGAAGAATGGTAAGATAATATTTGATAAACTATATGTTTTAGTAACCGTACTTTTGTAATTAGTGTTAATATAATCAAAACTATTTTCTTCATATTCTTCTCTTACAAAAGATTTAACAGCTCTAATAGCAGTTAAATTTTCCTCAATATGACCATTTAATTTATCAAGTTTATTTTGAAGTACTGTATACTCAGGAGCTACTTTTCTTAATATTAAAATAATAACTAGCGCTAAAATTGGAATTAAAATAAAAAATACTAGTGCTAATTGATATGAATAGTATAAAGTAAATCCAATACCAAGTAACAACATTAAAGGGCTACGTACTAAAGGACGTAATGTTTGTTGATAAGTATTTTGAAGTACCATAGAATCATTAATAACTCTTGTAACTAAGCTTGAAGGTTCAAAATTATCTAAATTTTTAAAGGTATAATCTTGGATTTTTGCAAATTCTGCTTCTCTTATAGATTTACCAAATCTAGATGCAGCCTTAGCAGCAAAATATGAATACACCCATCCCATTACAAGACTCATAAATGCACAAATCAAAATAAGAACTGAACAAATTATGATTACATTTATAGCTTCATTTTGATTTACACTTAAATCTGTTTTAGCTTTAATATATTTTGCAACACCAAAATCTAGCATGTGACTAGTAATCATCGGAATTACTAATTCAAATGAAGTTTCAATTGCAACAGCTAAAATAGCTAATATGGTGTACTTTTTTTGATATTTTAAGAATTGCTTAATTCTTTGAAATTCACTCATATAATCACTTCTTTCTTAATTTTTAAAGACTTTTATATTATAGTACAATTTTTAATATTTTTTTAAAAATATGCAACAAAAATAAAACCATTCCTAGATTAACTAGAAATGGTCAATTTTACTTTTCTTTTTTATGCTTATTTTTAATTACATACATATTTTTATCAGCTATACGAATCGCTTCTTCATATTTTGTTGTATGAAGTGGCACTATTGCATAACCACAAGAAACACGAACATTAATATGTTTTCCTTCAATATATAATGTACTAGCTAGAGAATCCTCAATTCTTCTAGCTTCTTTATAAGCTTCTTCTTCAGTAAGCCTTCCTTCTTTAATAACACTGAATTCATCTCCATGAATTCTTGATGCTAAGCTATTGTTATCAATGGCTAATGTAAGCAGACGAGCTATCTTTTGTAATACCTCATCACCAATATCATGACCATAAATATCATTTACCATTTTAAAATTATCAATATCTAAATAGAATAAAGTATAATCTTTCTTATTTTTTTCAAGAGTTATTAATCTATTTAATTCAGCTTTTTCATTAGGAATATGAGTCAACAAATCCAATCTTGATTCAGCTTTATATTCATCATTCTTATTAATTAAATAAGAAATATAAATACTAAAGCTTGTTAATAATATAATGAGTAAGGAAGAAATGATTACCGCACTTGTTGAATACTCACTGTATAAAAAGCCATTTTCAGAATATAAATATAAATAAATACTTTGAATTCCTTTATAGGTGTGAACAGTGGATACAAATTTAGAATTATAATTTTTTACATTAGAATATACAACTGATTCAGTAGAATCAGAAACTGTTCTAATTTCAACTTGATAGTCATAAATTTTAGTTAAAGAGTTTATTTCACAATGCTTTAAGAAATCATTAAAGCTAAATTCAACAACATAATAAAAATATTTAGACTCTGTATTAGTAACACTAACTCCATCTACAATAGTACTTGTTGTAACAGGCATCTTAAAACGATATAAAATGTAGAAAAATTGTGAACCTGCATGTGTATGAACATTTGAAAATATCACACTATTACCATTTGATTGTTGAATTTCAGGGTGATTATTTAATAATGCGAGTTCAAAATCAAAGTATTTTGGACTCATAATTGAAGAATCACAAGAAATAGTATGATCATTGTTTACATAAATTTGCTTATAATCTTCGCCATACAATGCTATGTATTTTACAAATGGAATGTTATCTAGCAAATAGTTTGTAGAAAAAGTAAATGAATCTTCTACATTTTCAGGATTTTTCTTCATGTATGCAACATCCATTTCCCCTCTTGTCTTAACATCATTTAATGAAGTAGCAATACGATTAAGTTTAACGTCAGCTGCTTGTGAAGCTTTTTCGATATTTTTTTCAGTTTCATTCCTTTCAATTCTATTAATTGTAAGACATGAAACTAATAAAGAAACAAAGAAAACGACTAAAGGAAGCCACAATTTTTTAAAACGATTCTTCACTCTATCATCTCCTAACTTATATATAAATTATACGCCAATTAATATTTTTGTCAAGTTTTGTCGAATTACAACAATATTACTATGTTAAAGATAAATAATAAATAAAAATAAAATTCCCTAAAGTATTTCTAGATTACTCTAGTATAACTTTAGGGAAATATTAATTACTATTTTGTTAATTTTTCTAATTCGTCAACAAGTTCATCTAACTTATCACAAACAGCTTTAAATGGTGCTGCAGTAGTTAAGTCAGCTCCACCTCTCTTGACAATTTCAACTGGATAATCGCTGCCACCAGCTTTTAACATATTAAGATAAGCCTCTTTAGCACCTGGAACATTGTTCTTTACATCATTGTAAATCTTAAATGAAGCGCTAAAGCAAGTAGCATATTGATATACATAGAATGGAGAATTAAATAAGTGTGGAATATATGCCCAAACAAACTTCTTTAATTGTTCACCTTCTAATGAATAACCATAATATAATTCATATAAACGTGCCATAATGCTATTTAAATCATCATATGTTAAGCCATTACCTTGAAGAGCCTTCTTGTGTGCTTCAAGTTCGAAATCAGCAAACAATGTTTGACGATAGAAAGTAGATACGATATTTTGAGCTAATTTTTCAATAGCTTGAATCTTAACTTCTTTGCTATCTGATTTTTGTAAAAGATGATCTAAGAATAATTGTTCATTAAATGTAGATGCAATTTCAGCAACGAAAATAACATAATTCTTAGTTTGATATGGTTGAGTTTCTGAAGAATATAATGTGTGAATTGAATGACCACATTCATGTGCTAATGTAAATGCACTATCTAAGTCATTAGTATGATTTAATAAGATATATGGGCCAAATCCTTCAACTTCAGTTGAATAAGCACCACTACGCTTACCTTCATGAGGCATAACATCAACATGACCTGGAGCCATTGCAATCTTTGCATGATTTACAAAGTCTTCACCCATAGGCTTAACAGCTTCAAGTACTTCTTCCTTACAATAATCATAAGGATATTCTGTAGTATCATGCGCAAGGCTTAAGAAACGGTCATAGTTATGATATTCTTTAAGACCAAAATGTTTCTTTCTAAATTCAATATATCTATGTAAAGGCTTAGTATTTTCATGAGCAGTCTTAATTAATGTAAGATAAACATCCTTTGAAATCTTATTTGAATCAAGGAATGTATCTAAGATATCAGAATAACCTCTTGATTTCATACGTGCAATATTTGCATCTACTACACCCTTATATAAGGCAGCATATGTATTCTTAAAGTCTTCGTAATGTTTGTAATAAGCTTCAAATAAAGTTTTTCTATCTTCTTGACTATTTGAATATTCAGAAAGTAATGAAGTGTAGTTATTCTTATTTAATTGATATGTTTTACCGTCACTTAATGTAACACTAACACTCTTTTGATCAGCATTTTCAAGTAAGCCATAAGTAGTTCTAAAGCTTGAAGTGATTGGTTGATATAAAGATAATAATTTTTCAATTTCAGGCTTTAATACATGCTCCTTTGAATGGAATAATTGATCAATACGATATAAGCTATACTTAATATAATCATATTCATTAGCCCAAGTCTTATATTCTTCTAATTTATTCTTTAATAATTCATCATCAACAAATGATACAGTTTGGGCATAAGTTACAAAGAAGCTTTGAAGACGTGACATATTACCTTGAGCTTCAAGATTATTTTGATCTAAGTCAAATTTCATATGCGCAAAACCATATAATTTTGATAACTTCTTATCAACTTCTTCATCAAATTTAAAGAAATCATTTATATCTTTTGCATTATTTAACTTACCTTCAAAGTTAGAATAACCTTTAATTTTTTCTTTTAATTCATTTAATTCATCTTCAAATTGAGTTTGATTATGAATTATTTCTTCTAAATTCCAATTTTCCATAATTTTATTCCTCTCTTGTATATTCTAAAAGTTCTTCTTTTAGTTTCTTAAATTCTTTAATTATATAATAGTCATAAGATGCAAAAATTGATGCAACAATTAATAATATAATAAGAATTCCTATCATAGATTCTAAAGACATTAGGACAAAAGGAAAAGCTAAGCCCATAACCATATTAGAATCAACTTTAGTATTTTTGTATTCATCTAATTTTTTCCTAATTGATTTATTATATTTTAAAAAGATAATTCCTATAATAATTTCAGTTAAAATTACGATTGTTAATAATATTACTAGTGGTATAAAAGCTTTTTCCATATTTATCCTCTCAAGTATAAAATACTTATGACATAATTATATCTTAAAAGTTACTTTTATTCCAATTTATATGCATAATTTTTCAAAAAAATACCATCTTCTAAAAATAGAAAATGGTATATTTTATTAAATGGCCTTAGTGTATTTCTTTAAGAATGCTACTTCAGCCTTATTTAAATACTTAGAAACAGTATTAAATACTAATTTATGATAATTATTTAATTTAGTTTTTTCTTCAACTGTTAATTCATCTTTATTAATACCATCTAAGTCAAATGGTACTAATGTAAGAGGTTCTAATTGTAAGAAATCACCAAATTCAGTTTGCTTATACAATGTACATAGCGTTAATGATTCATGACGAATTCCATATTCACCAGAAATATATAATCCTGGTTCATCACTTGTTACCATACCCTCACTAAATTCATAAGATTCACGATTATATTTAATATTTTGTGGACCTTCATGAACATTTAGTAAATATCCAACACCATGACCAGTACCGTGATTAAAATCTAATCCTTCATTCCATAAAGATTGACGGGCTGCAAGATCTAGAGTTTGACCATTAACCCCACGTTTAAATTTAATATCAGATAAAGCTAGATAACATTTTAAAACTAATGTAAAATGATGCTTCATCTTATCACTTACTTTACCTAGGGCAAATGTACGTGTAATATCAGTTGTACCTTCTAAATAGTGGGCACCTGAGTCAACTAAAAGTAAATTATTAGGTACAATTTTAGCATTTGTTTCTTCATTTGCAGAATAGTGAACAATTGCACCATGAGGACCAAATCCTGCAATAGTTCCAAAAGATAAGCCTTTGAAGTTTTCACCTTGACTTCTTAATTCATATAATTTATCGCTAACACTAAGTTCAGTCATATCAATTTTACCAACATTAGTCTTTAACCAATACATAAACTTAATCATCGCAACTGCATCTTTGATATGAGCAAGGCGGAAGTTTTCTTGTTCTACTGGGTTCTTCTTAGCTTTCATAATAGTTGAAACATTTAATTCATTGATAATAGTAGATGTCTTATCAATACTCTTTAACATCTTATAATTAGTTTTATTCTTATCAATAATAATAACTTCACCAGTTAAGTTTGAAATATCATTATAAATATCGTTGTATTTACGAATTACTACATGATCTTTAGATAAATTAATTTTAATTGAATCAGATAAAACATCTTCATTTACGTATAATATAGCTTTATCCTTAAGCACAACTAGATAAGATAAAACAACAGGGTTACATAAAACATCATTACCACGAAGATTAAGTGTCCACATAATATCATCTAAAGAAGATAGAATTGTAAGATTCGCATTCTTCTTCTCTAAATTTTCTCTAATCTTTTTAAGCTTATCAAAACGAGACATACCTGAATACTTAATATCTAATTCATAAGCAGGCTCATGGCTTAGTTCAGGTCTATCCTTCCATAGTAAATCAACTAAATCTAGATTAGGATTAATAGTAATACCAGGAATTGTTTCTAGTTTTTCACCAAATGAAGCAGAAACACATCTACCATCAAAGCCAAGTGAAACCTTTCCTTTAATATTTGATAAGAATTCAAATACAGTAGGAACATCTTTTTCACCCATCTTCATAAGATTAATAGTTGAATCTTTTAATTCGCGTTCAGCTTGTAAAAAATATCTTCCATCAGTCCATAAATATGCAGAATCTAAGCTTACAAGTAGCACACCAGCACTACCAGTAAATCCTGACATAAATACACGACTCTTAAAATATGCACCAACATACTCAGACATATGGTAATCATCAGTAGGAATATAGTAATGAGATAAATTATTTTCTCTCATTAAAGATCTTAATGATTCTAATTTTTCTTTAACTAACATAATTAAATCTCCTTTAATTCACTATTAATTCTAATCTTTTTTATAAGATATTTCAAAGAATATAATCTAAAATTAAGAATTTTATTAATAAAGATGTTTTGTTGCAAATGCAACAAATTAATTGTATTATATAATTAGGTGGCCTAAATGGATAATAAATATATTAATCTTTTAAAAAAGACGACTTTATTTAATGGATTAAGTGATAAAGAAATTGCTGATGCAATATACATATTAAATGGAGTGATTAAAAATTATCAAAAAAATGAAACCATTATTAAATATTATGAACCTGTTAATTATTTATCAATCGTATTATCTGGTTCAATCACAGGTCGTTTTATTAATGAAATGTATGATGAATTAAATATGGCAAATATGGGTCCTGGTGAAATATTTGGAGAAAGCCTAGCATTATTAAAATTTGAAAGTCCTGTCGAAGTTATTTCTAACACAAATTCAGAAATCTTAATGCTAGATATTAATAAAATAGATTCAGACTCACTTAGCAATAAAATTTTAAAAAATTTATTACTAAGTTTAGCAAAAAAGAATTACTTTTTAAACAACAAAGTGCGTCTATATTCGCAAAAGAAAATAAGGGATAAGGTAAGACTTTACTTAATACAAAAAAGTGAAGGAAAAAATATTGTTAATTTAGATATTTCCAAAACAGATCTTGCAAAGTTAATTAATGTTGATCGTTCATCATTAGAAAGAGAACTTAGCAAGATGGAAAATGAAAATATAATTAAATTTGAAAAAAGAAAGGTTATTCTTTTGAATAAAAACTTCTTTTATATAAATTAGGGGGGATAATATGAAAAAGTTAAAGTTATATGATTTAGTCGTTGCTGACATTGAAAAATATAAAAAGCATACAGACATTTATGAAAACAGGAAAAAGGTACAAATTATCTATCTAGATTTAACACTTGATGATTTCTATAAAGAATATTCAACAGAATCTTTATTAAAAAATGAAGTATATGAATTTATTGAAGATACATATGATGTGTTTGTTACAAATGAAAAAAAATTCAAATTAGAAATTGAATTTCCTAAAGAAATGGAACTAGA
>AUXO014224215.1_pt1 | contig 10742 bp, 16 predicted proteins | sample 768731 | NCBI WGS metagenome assembly AUXO01 (sample SAMN02715735, study PRJNA202380) | gut metagenome | biome: sheep rumen | host: Ovis aries | place: New Zealand: Palmerston North
GCACCTGATGTGAATGACAACATCGGTGAGCATTACGGTCTTGGAAGAAGCACAGTTGTTCGTCTTATCCGCATAAATAAGCTGATAGACGAGCTGAAAACTCTTGTTGACAGCGGAGATATTGCTATCAGGACAGGCGTTGAGCTTTCATTCCTTTCAGACGATACTCAGGCAGTCATTGCTGAGTGTGCTGAGGAATCAAAAATCGACATGAAAACAGCAAAAATGCTTCGATCTTCTGCTGACAACGAGGGCAATATTGATCGTTATATCGTTCATAGCATCATCTATGGTGAGGACACCGAGCAGAAACCGAAGCCTAAGAGTGTGAAAATCAGTCATGATACCTTCACCAAGTATTTCAGCAAGGGTACAAAAGCTGAGGAAATCAGCGAGACTATTGAAAAGGCATTGGCTCTTTATTTCAAGAATATGGAGGGAAACTAACATGAAGAAGTTTATCACAATGGCATTCTGTTCCGCACTTGCACTCAGCTCAGGCTTTACCGCCTACGCCGCCGAAGCCCCTGACCGTGAATCCCTTGAAACCGCCATTTGGGAAGATCTCTGGAACGGTAAGGGAGATAACGGTCTTGACTATCCCGAAGCATCGTACAAGCATCATCTGCTTGATAAGTGGCTTGACGAGAACTACGGCACAGGAGCTTATGACTGGACCGATGTAGGAGAGGTCACACACGGATACCGCAGATATTACCGCAGTCTGATTGACGGCTGGGACTTTGAGGATGATAACAACGGCGGCTGGACTATCGAGACTGAGGACAATCTTTACAGCTTCACGTTCCTTAACGGAAACTGGCAGATGATCGACAAGAACGGCAATACCGTGGACAGCTTTCCGCCATTCAGTACCCTGAAAAACGAACCCGAAGAAAGCACAGGTGGTCATCAGATCAACGATAACGGCGAGGACGGTCCGAGAGTGATCGGAGAGGTCGCAGGAGGAACGGAAACGGCTTCTGGGGGTGGTTCAGCCACAGAGGGTAACGATACCACCGACACTCTGTCAAGCGGTTCTGAGGGCAATTCTGCGCAGTCTGAGACTAATCCTCTGCCAATCGTTGCAGGAGTGGCAGCTCTCGCAGGAGTCGGTGGTATAGCGTACTATTTCACACGGAAACGGAAGTGATTACATGATCTTCAAGAGCAAGCAGACGGTCAACGGCTCACCCTTGTGGGCTGTTGACACCGACACGCAGACGGTCAAGCATCTTAACCCCAAGACGGGCAAAACGGAGCGTTATGTGTTCCACACCGATCACATCAGGTACTATCTGCATCACATCGAAGAAAAGCGTCCCGAACTCTTACAGGAGATCGTGGACAAGGGTGAGATATACAAGCACCTTGACGAGCTTGATACAAAGGTCACGGACGCAATAAACCGACAGACCGAGCTTCTTATGAAGTCGAGCCGTGAATTTCAGGTAGCCAACAAGATAGGTGCTGTAAATCTTGTCGGCTCAATCGGAAATATGCTCCGTATGCAGGCAAAGAGAGCCGTCAACGAAACAATGATTTACTTATGGAAGGACGAATGAAATGTTTTGTGCGAACTGTTACAAGGAAATACCCGCAGGCAAGAGCTATTACAGGCATCAGGACACCAATCAGCCGTATTGCTCCCTTGACTGCCTGAATGACCACATGATCTACACCCATACGATCACACTTGAAACAAGTGAGGGTAACGAAAGCACCGAGGAACAGGACGATGACGAGTGAGGACTATGTAGATGAACTGCGCCGGAGCGGAGTGAAGCTCATAAAAAACGACGGCTCTCTTACTGAGATACCGCCGGACTTCCTGAAACGAGCCACCGAGCTTTGCGGTCAGCTCAGGTGCAGCTCTGTCAGCTATGATATTTTTGATCCGCAGGACAGCGGGCATACAAAGCTCAGTGTGCTGGATTGTGGGTATGCGGAATAAGAAGTAATTATCACTATTTATACATAAGTGGCTTTAGTGTATTAAAATGCTTTAATACGCATAAAGCAATACATACAAAGCTCACCGTGTACAAATTCCCATCCTTGTTGAGCGAGCGAATTGAATAATTTTGCTCTTTGGCTCATATCTCTTTGTATTTGTTCCTCGTTGTGTAAAGGAATATAGTGCCTTATCCATTTGTATTCTATCTTTTTCCTGTTCCCACCAACATTTCTTCTAAAACAATAATGATGAGGTTCATCATGTAGATACGGAAAGAACTCCCATCCTTGTTCACCAAGAGCATTAAATGATGAAGTTCGACGTAATAAATCGCGTTCGATTTGTGCGTCATCAATCAATGCAACATACTCCCTAAGCCAATAGTATTCGTACATAGGAACACACCTCCAATTGAATTGCCCACTAATTATACAAAATGAAATTATAGTACTTTATACCTATTCGTTTCGATACTCATTTTTAGTGTTACTGTTGTCCACCCATATTGTTCAGATGCATTTATTGAAATATTTTTAATCGCATTTATGTTGCCTAACAAGTGACTGCATATAATACTTTGAAGCACCCAAGCAACGCCATTTCTTTTTTCTAGTTCTTCAATAGCAGAATATCCATAGCTGTTATAAGAAACGTCAATTCCTTGTGAGTCACCTTCACGTATGAATATCACTCCCATCCTAGATAGTGAGAAAGAAAGAGATACAATAAAATTATTTATACTAGCTTTTGATATTTCAGAACGTATTCTATTTTCATACACAGCTATCATTTGGGATGAAATGTCTTTCATCATTTCGATATTTCTTATTTCATTACCAAAAGACTTTGATTTCTTTGAAAAAAAATGATCTTGTAAACTATTGTTATTTGAGTCTTTCCGTCCAAAACCAAACATATTATCACCTATATAGCTTCTTATAAATCAAGACTCCTTGATTGCTTCGGTCACAACCTTGGCCTTTCTTAAAATGCGATTGCCATGAAATATTTAGGTTATGGCTGCAATCCGTTTCTTCTGAGCGTTGGATAAAGCGTAGAGAGGTTGCATTATTTATCAACCTTCAATTATTCTCTTAGCAGTTCTATGACCATTTTGAGCTGCTCTTTGGAGCCAGTATATAGCTTTATCATAGTTAGCTTCAACACCGTTTCCGTCTTTATATATCAAAAAAAGTTCGTACTGTGCTTCAGCAAAATCTTTTTCGGCAGCTTCTGTATATAATTCAAAAGCTGTATGAGAATCTTCTGTCACTCCGTCTCCTGTTGCGTAGCAATGCGCTAAAAAAGCGATGGAAGGAGCATATCCTATCTTTCTTCCAATATTTAAATACATTATTGCCATATCAGTATCGGGAGTCAATCCAAGTTTTCCATCAAAATAGCTACCAGCTAAAAAATTAATACAGTATCCATCATTTAAGTCTGCGCCTTTATACAATAAGGATAGAGCTTTACTTTCATTCTTTTCAACATATTGTCCTTGCATATACATATATGCCAGTGAGCTAATAGCAACTCGATTATTATGTGAACACTCAAACTCTAAAAATGTTTGTAACCAATTTCCGTTCTTGTGATCAAGTTCTTCAGAATATAATTGCTTTAAAAATCCGATTGCCTGAGCAGAGCCATATCTTACAGCCATTTTAAAGTATTCAATGGCTTTTTCTAAATCGTGATCACGATAATACTCAGCTGCAACCTGTAACATAGATTGAATATCTCCTTCATTAGCTTTAGCAAGTAAAACACTATTTGGCATCTTGATTCTCCTTTCAGCTCCGTGTGAATTGTACGTATATAGAGATTTAAGCCCAAATCTCTATAATCATTATAAAACAGAATGAGCGAAAATAGCAAGAGACAATTTATGAACACATTTTTTACATATTACAAAATAACAAATTAGAATTGCCTGATCAGAAGTAGAAGAACAAATATATTTTCTAGAATAAAAAACTGCTATTAATGACTATGATAAAAATCATAGTATCTTCCAGAATTTGAGCATTCATAGAGCATACAAATAAATGCTGCCGCCGCTCCTATAGGATCACCTTTGTATTCAGCTATTACATCATTGGATTGATTATCGATTATTATTTGAACATCGAATTTATCCGGATTGTAAAAGATTTCCCCTGCTACTATTGTCAGCGGCTTTTGACCACCGTATTTTACACCTACGTGATTATACCACCCAACATTCGATAGACATATTAATGATGGACTGCCATTAGTCAATGAAACCCGCCCTATTTCTCGGTCATCGTTTGCTCCTACGTAAACATGATCGCCTTCTATTCTGTAATTTCCAATATGGAATGTATTATTAGGAGCAATACAATAAACTTTGCCATTCTCGAATCTTGCTGTTGTCAAGTTTTCGCTATAAAATAACGTTTTATTTTTCATTTCAAGCGTACTATTGAGAAATACAGGCTTATGATATGTCTCTTGCTTTGTTAGTTTTCTGTTTGGATTTTTCTTAAAATATGTTTTAGAACAATATGATTTGAATGCAATCATATTTAAAATTATAGCAATTATAAAAAGTATAATGATGTGCTCATGTCCCCAGGAGGTTTTATTAATGGCAACTAAGCCTACAATTTGAAATATTGTTATGACAATATAATCAAACATTACTACCACACTCCAAACCATATATCATATTTAACAATCAGAAATTATTGCGTATATTGTCAAACACACCATTTTGAGTCTGCAATGGGTTTTCAACAAACACTCAAAACACTGAACCCAAAGATTTTGACTTTTCAAGTATTCATTATCAGTAATTCCTTTAAAAATGAAGGATTCAGTATAATTATTTGGGAATTATATCTCCAACTAAAAAACCAGATACATGGTATTTCGACTGTAAGCGTTTTCCTCGTTCATCTACAATCGCATTCCACTCAGGATATGGAATCGAGTCTGGTATCTCGTATCGACAAACTGCTTCTTCCATATCTGTCGCCTTAGCAAGTGCGTGCCAAAACAAGCGACAATCCTCGACACTTAGATATTGATCAAATCCTTCCTCGGCGAATATAACTGTTTCGGCTTTCTCTCCAATTTGAGAGTTGCAGTATTCAATTAAAATCTTATCTGGATAGCAGTTGATTTTTTTTATTACACCATAGGCTTTAGTTGCTTCTACTTTACTTGTAAGCATACTGATAAAGCTTGAATTATCGAATTTATTATTGTAGATTGAAGGTATATCCTTTTGTAATGATAAATCATTAGAATCATTGATTTTGTTTTTAGCAGATTCATTTGACGAACCAGAACAAAGCACAAGTATCATAATAATCAGTGCTCCTACAATAACACATATAATTGTCATATTACTCCTCTCAATAGGCTTCAGATGAACAAAATAGATTTCTTGACATACCTTTCTCCAAAGTAAATAAACAGCATTCTGCTGGATCAGTTAAATCGTTCCATATATTCGCAATGTTCCTGTATCTGTTGCTCCGAATCGATAATTAGAGATAGAACACATTTATCACAAACATCGCATACATTACAACCATTGCAAAATACAAGCTCTTTTCCTGCTTCTTCAAGCAATGTTTTCCTGAAACAGTATATTGCATTTTTTATTCCATTTTTCATAGAGTATCTATATTTTTCTATTCCAACACTTGTCATGCACGGATAAAAGGATCTATCCCCCGAAATTACACCAGAATACTTACCAGCAGAACAGTTCCAAGCTATTTTTCTGTCATATTTATGAACTGAAATCTTAAATAGATTACTTTCCTTCTCTTTTACAGCTTGTTCGAAAATCTCATCATATGTACGATAATCATCAACCGCTTCTCCGTAGTATGAATTAAACAGTTCGTCAGAAACATAATAATATATCTCATTTCTTTCACACCACTCCCTAATCCTGGGAACATCTGCACTTGTAACTGTTGTAATTGGAGATTTACATCGAACATCAATGCCCATCTGTTTAAGAACTATGACATTATCAAGGACTTTTCTATAATCATATTCTGTGTTTGTAGCTCTTTTAAATCCTTCATCTGAAAGTCCGTAGATTGACACTTCGACTTTATATGGTTTATATTCTTCAAACGCCCTAATTATCTTATCGTTAATCAAGTAAGCGTTTGTAAATACTGAAACGATTACACCTTTTTTCTTTAAATGACAGTATAATTCTGCAAAGTCGGGGTGCATCAAACATTCACCGCCTGATAGGGTACAAAAAAGCATACCCATTTCAATGAGAGAATCAGAGATTTCAATCATTTCTGAAAGTGTATAATGGGGATACCTTTTGGCTTTTGGAGTATTTATGTAACAAAACGGGCATGAAAAAATGCAGGTATTTGTAAGTTCCCACATAATTGAAAGTGGTAAATATGCATTAGTATTATTCCAGCCATATATGCCTTCTTTGATTTGATCCATATCACTGCAAAAATCGGTAATACTATCAATGAAATCTCTTGTGAAATATAATTCGTTTGGCTGAGATTCTTCTATATCAATTTCAACGCCATTAATTATTCTTGTAATCATATATAAATACTGCCGCAGGATTAACTGCGGCAGCCTCCTTTTAGATCCGGTATAGTGTTTAGCACTCGTCATTTTTGTTGCCTTTTCCTGGTCTCAGCTGACCATCAGAACAGCCTTTGGCAACCTTCGGATCTTTTACGATAACCTTAACCTTTTCCATTCTTTTCACCTCCTATATACCCAATATTTTTCTTTATATGATAATGAACGTCCTCTACCTTGCTGAGAACACACATTGTCAAATAAATCACTTTCAAGGAGTTTCATCCCGACAAAGTATCTTTCTATTTCTTGATCTGTCGGAAAATGTATATAACACCGATCATCAAAGACACGATCACCATATTCGAAGCCAAATGTATATTTAGTTTTGGCAAAAATCTTTTCTTCATCAGTATAATCATAATTGTCAGGCGCAACAGGAGCGGTGATAATAATAATACCATCTTCATTCAAACAACTTATACAATGATGTATTATTGATTGACGATATTGTAGATTTGGAATAATCATTAGGGAGTTAAACCAAAATGTAATAAGATCAAACCTCGCTTCGTCAAATTCCAAAATATCGCAGCACTTGAAATCTATTTTACAATTAGAACGAATCGAATTACATCTTGCTGCTTTTATCATCAATTCACATATATCGATGCCAATGATTTTTTTTAATCCAATCTTATACGCTCCAATGGTTGTTCTTCCGGCACCACAACAAGCATCTAATATTTTAGAACTGGTTGAAGCATATCGCTGAAGAAGAAGTTTTTCAGTATCTAACAAGCCGATGTTTTCCGTGAAATCAGAATATAGGCTTACCGTATCTTCAGAATTATATTCGTCAATAATAATGTCTTTTTCGCTCATAAGAACTACAACTCACAATAACAACAGAGTAATAGAGAATTCTATAGTCTTAGTTTACAGATGCTTTGCCATAATTCTTGAGCTATCGAACTCAAATGATGAGATGATATTCATAATAAGGCCATCCCTTCGGATGCATTATAAACTTGTTCTATTATAGCATAAATCCCAAATAAAGTCAATGCCTTGCAACTGTTTTGTTGATAATAATCATAGAGAATCTTTCCAAAATGAATTTGTGTAAAAACTTTTAATTGTGCATAACATGCAAAGAATCACTATTGCTCAATGCCTAGTTGGATAAACTGCACATAATATCATATGTCACTATTGAATTGTATCGTTAATTCTTGACAAATCATATATAATACGCTATAATATACATATGAATATCTATATCATACAAACAATACTGTAATCAGCTCTGTCGGTTGAATTGGAGGTAAAGTATGTGGATTATCGTTGTTATCATTGTTATTATAGCTATTATTGCACTCGCAAACAGAAGTGGAAGTGGTGGCGGAACGAATTCAGCAGATGATGCTGCATTATTGTTTTCTTATTTTGAAAAGATTAGGAGTCAATATTTTGATGGTGCAAGAAACTGCAAGATTATTATAGGCAGCCCAATAGTTGATATAAACGGCACATCGGTATTATCAGGACATTTAGCCGCTTATGTTTCTGAAGAAGATGATTCAAATTCAGGTCGTGCTCAGGCTTTGGGAATGGATACAAAACTCCGTGACGGTAAATATGAATATCAGTATGTTATTAGAAAGAAGTTTTCTAAGCAGGCTAAGCAACAAATACTTCAAGAGGTTGGCACGAGGATTCAGCAAACTTATTCGAATGATTTCATTACCTATGATGCAAAATTACCATTGCTTATTGTTATAACCGACTTAAAAGACTTTGTAGAAATGACTCAAAAAGCACGACAGTAAATCAATATATATAAGGAAGGAGGGGGATATAATGACTTGTCCGAGCTGCGGTACGACTATGGAGTTCAACAGAAATCAGGGACCTTTTGGCGGGTACAAGTGTCCGTCGTGTGGGCTTCAGATTGACAAAAAGACTTCAAAGTGGGTTAAGATCACCATTGCCAATAAGAGGTCATGAGCTGGATAGCTACATAATGTGCCGGTTCTCGTAATGGAATACGGCACATTATTCTTATAGTGGGATTTCTATGGGCGATTATGAAAATGAAGAACCCAAACGAAGGGAGGTGCAATTATGGAGATTATTACTAACGGTTATGAGAACAATGAACTTCAGAACATGAACTGTGGCTGTGATTACTGTGAGTGCAGTTGTGATACTGATACCCTTCTTCCTGAAGATGCTGATAAGAAGTGAGAGTATTCGCCCATAGAAATCCTTATATTTTTGGAGGCAATATGTTTTCATCAAAGTATAATCACTTTGTTAAGTTAAGCGATACACAATCAGCTTTGTTCAACACCTTTTCAGGTTGCGTAATAAAACTTGATAATGAACTTGTAAGAAGGTTAAGCCATGATGTTCCTTTACTATCCCATGAGGAATTGGATTCTTTATACAAGCTCGGTGTAGTAGTTGATAATGTTGAGGAACAAGAAAAGGTTCTTGAATTCAAGCGCTCAAGAGGTGTTTATTCTTCTGATACTGCAACATTTAGGATTCTTGTTACAACTTGTTGCAACGCAAGATGCTTCTATTGCTACGAAGAAGGAATAAAAACAAGTTCGATGACAATGGAAACAGCGTCTAATTTAATAGAATTTATTAAATCAAAGACAATCAACACCAACAAAATCAAAATACAGTGGTTTGGCGGCGAGCCAACAATGAATGCAGAAGTAATGTATTACATAACCTCTGCATTGAAAGAGTATTATAGACAGTGTAATAAAGAGATAAGCTTTTCTATGATTACAAACGGTTCTCTCTTGCATAGTATTTCTATGGAAAAGCTATCTTTATCAAGAGTTCAAATATCCTTAGATGGCTTACATAAGGAATATTCAGAAAGAAAATCATACTTGGATAACAATGTGAGCCTTAACTTGATTCTTCAAAACATCTCGCTATTACTAGACACAGGTGTTTACGTTTCGATAAGACTAAATTATGATATAAATAATTACAATAGCATAGTGAATCTGCTGGCATACCTGAGTCATTATTTTGCTGACAAGAAAAGAGTTCGAGTTTACCCGTATCCTTTGTTTGGAACATATTTTAATCATAAAAATCCCTACGATATAACTACAAAAGATCAATTATTAGAGTTGTATCGTTTGATCTCTAATTATGGTTTCAACAATGAATTGGATTTTTCGAAACTTAGGCTAAGAGGAAACAGGTGTTTTGCCTGCAATTATAACAGCTTTGTCATTAACGCTGATGGTAAACTATATAAATGTACTGCTTGCATGAGTGAATCTGTAGGAGACGTTTTTGAAGGGGTTAAACTAAATTCAGAATTTCTAAAATGGGTTAATCCGCACATAAGCAAGAAGTGCGTAGATTGTTCTTTTCTTCCTCTTTGTCAAGGCGGATGTATGGCCGGGCAATTAACTGATCATCCTGTAACGTGTTTTTTATTGAAGGATGTTATTGACACCATAATTAAAGAGTATGTTTGCAAATAAGGCACAGAGAATGCTCTGTGCCTTATTTGTTGTTTTTTTATTTCTTCTGTATTCATCATGTTAAGCCCATTTCAAAAAACCTATTGATGATTTATTTACTTTATGTTTGATTCCTTTTTGTCCGCACAGGCGAGAAATCTCTGTAATATATTCTTTTTGAGCTTTACGATGCTCCGTTGGAATACTTCCAATAATGTTATATGAGTCACACTCACCACTACTATCATATTTAAACTCTATTTTGAAATTTGAAGGTAACTGATCGATATGTATACATTTCTCGATCATCATATTACAAGTTTTTTCATCTATACCTCCTGATTGTCTCATTTGTTGATAAATAACTGGTGCACCATGTCCACCTTCAACAAAAAGAACAGTAATATCATTATCATTAAAAACTAACTGTAACATTGGATAATCTGGGCTTTCGGTATTAACAAGAAGTTCTACTACTCTAATTGCAGTTAGTACCGCTTGATCATTAGTTACATCTTTCTTAAAGAATTCCATAAAATCACCTCATACTTTCATTATTTGCATAAACTCCGGCTTCGTCTCAGGATAGTCAACCGCTTTCTCCATAATCATATTCGTTAGAGCCTTCTTTGCTATCCTGCTGGGATCACCGTCAGGGCGCACCCACTCACGCAAGCTGTCTTTGCCGAGGATAAGCGGCATTCGGTCATGGATAGAGCTTA
>AUXO015533902.1_pt1 | contig 10742 bp, 9 predicted proteins | sample 768731 | NCBI WGS metagenome assembly AUXO01 (sample SAMN02715735, study PRJNA202380) | gut metagenome | biome: sheep rumen | host: Ovis aries | place: New Zealand: Palmerston North
ATTTAACATGCCTAATAATAATATAATTGTTAAGGCTGAATGGGGAGAACCAAAAATTGTTAAGACAATGGATGGTACACCAAAAACAAGGCCTGAATTATATAATGTAGTGGAAAATGATGCAGCAAATGATAATCATGCTAGAAAATATACTGGGGAAGTAACAGATACATTAAATGGAAGTGGAAATAAAGATGTTTATTATTATCATGGTGATGCAGACAATAATAATGTAATATTTGGTAATTTTTGTTGGCAGATGATGAGGACAACAGCTACTGGCGGAGTTAAATTAATATATGCTGGTACACCAATAGATGGAAAGTGTATGGATTTATCTGCTTCTATAGATAGATCACCTTATAGTGCATATTATGCCTTAGATCAATTATCACTTGTAGGATATATGATTAATCCAGATACTAATTATGATGTGTTTAAATCTTTATATTTAAAAACAACTGAAAGTATGGTTGTTGGAAATGGAATAGTTGCAAATTCAGATGGTACTTATACACTAACTGGAACAACAACATATACAAATGATGAATGGCCTTTAGTTAAGGGACAACAAATAGGAAAATATGTTTGTATGGATGTAGATAAACTTAAGAATATAACAAAATGTAAATATCCTTATACAATAACATCTTTATTAGGAAATATAAAAATATATGACTCTAATTCAGAATCACCAATATTGTATTCTAAAACTATAGCTTATTCAGATGGTGAATATAAATTATCTAATCCTAAGACAGAAGAAGAAATAATAAGTGATGGAGATACGATAGCTAAATATTATACATGTTTTAATTCAACTGGTAAATGTCCTATGGTTTCATACTACATAAGATTTGAAGAAAATAATAATAGATTTATTACACTAAAAAATGGCGAAACATTAGAAAATGCTATAGATAATATGATAGGGAATGAAAATGCTAATCAAGTTGATTCATCTCCTAAAGAAAAAATTGATAGTTGGTTTGAAAACAATTTAGTTACTTATAAAAACTATATAGAAGATACAGTATATTGTAATGATAGATCATATGAGGCTACAGAAGATAATAGTATATTGAGTTTTAACTTTGGTGCCTATAACAGGATTAATCCTTCTTTAAAATGCAATAATATATCAGATAGATTTATGACATCTAATAATTCAGCTAAATTAAAATATCCAATTGCAGCCCCAACATTTGATGAAATAGTTTTATCTACTGGTGATCCATATGATGGATATAGTAATAGACATCAAACTTATATAAAAGGTAGTGACTATGGATATCTTTATGTTATGACGCCAACAACGGCTATAATGAGTCATTCATCTATATATGTGTCAGCACTTAGTTATTATGATGTAACATTAGAAAAAGATTTATGGTATAGAGATTCAATGTACATAAAACCAGTTATTTCTTTAAAACCACATGTTAAATATAGTGGTGGTGATGGAACAACTGTTTCACCATATATAGTAGATTAAAAGGAAGGAGAGTATAATATGACAAAAAAAATAATTAAAAGTAATTCTAAAATATTTATTATTATTTTCCTTCTTTTTGTAAGCTATATTGTATCTATAGTTATTAGAAATACATTTTCTAGCGAATTAGATAACGATATTGAAGTTGAACCAAATACAGTTTTAACTTATTATTTAAATATTAATTATGATGGTATTGATATAAATGGTGTTAAATCATCTAATACAAAAACAATAGATTTATCAAGTGATACAATGCTTATTCAAGATACAATTCCTAAAGGATTAACTTTCTTAGAATTTGTTCCTACATCTGATGGTAGTATTGGAGCTGTTAAAAGAAGTGATAATAGTACTCCTTGCTCAGGAAGAGTAATTGATGATACAAATGAATCTCAATCTACTTCTGGTGTATGGAATTCTTCACATACTGAATATACCTATCATGGATTACATTATAATTCAAATACTGGAGTTGTAACATTTAAAGTAAAAGATTTACAAGCTGGATGTAAATTAACTGTAGGTATTAAAACTAAAACACCTCCTACAGTTGATGACCCAGATACTGAAGAAATAGAAAAGAGAAGAGATTTTTATAACTTTGCTACAATATTAGAAAAAAGTACATTAAATAATTCTAATATAGTTCATACATACATGGGAAATGAATTTGAAGATATGTATGATGTAAAATATAGTTATGTTGGAATAGACGATTCTATATCTATCCCACCAATAAAAAAAAGTGCTCCTGGTTCTGTGGTAAAAATAGATACACCACCTACTATTGAAGGATATACATTCAAAGAATGGTCTAGTAGTGATGTTACTATTAATGATAATTCATTTGTTATGCCTGAAAAAAATGTAGAAATTAGTGGCACATATGTTAAAAATGCTCAAAAGAAAGTTACTTATGTCTTACAAGGAGAAGTGCCAAAAGGCTATGAAGTTCCAGATGTAAAAAATTATTTAGTAAATCAAACAGTTAAAGTGGATTCAATGAAATCTGGTGATGTATATAATGGATATACATTTAAAGGATGGAGTAGTTCTAATGTTACAATTTCTGAAAATAATGATTTTAAAATGCCAACAAGTGATGTAGTACTTCAGGGAGAATTTGAACCAATTAAACATAAAGTAATTTATCAATTTACAGGTTCAACAATGCCTGCAAATGCTAATGATTATTTGCCAAAAGTAAAAGAGTATTCAGAAAATGAAATAGTTAAACTTGAAACAGTTCCAGAACTTACAAATTATGAATTTAGTGGCTGGTTACATGATGATGATTTTAAAATGCCAGATAGTGATGTAACAATATATGGTGAGTGGAAAAAGAAATCAGCAAAATATCTATTACACATGAGCCAAACGTTTGTTGGACCTTCGATAGCTAGTATGGATGATGAGATAATTATTAGATTTACAATTTCAAATGATAATAATTTTGATATATCTAATGTAATGATTAAAAGAGAAGCAAATCCTGATATTTTTAGCTTTAAAATTGGAAAAGGTTACAGTGAAATATCAGATAAAATATTTATGATAGATAGTATTCCTGCTCATAAAAGTGCTACTATAGAATTCCATTGGTTTATTAATGATGATAGTGTTTCAATGATTAATTCTAAATTTACTATACTTGGTGCAACAGCACCCGATGGATTTGAATTAGATGAATTAGATTCTATTGAAAGTGATTTTACATTTGATTTTCCATCAGAATTAAAACTATGTAATAAGGTATTAGGATATGATACAGGTAATACATTTATATATAAAATAACTTCTACAGATAATAAATTTGAGACATCATTTGGATTAAAGAATAATGAATGTAAAACTATTTCATTGAATCCAAATGAATATACAATTAAAGAAATAGTACCGCAAGAATATACAATAAAAAATGTAGAAGGTGCTCGTGATGGAGTTAGTTTAAGATATTTTGGAAATGGTTCTACTAAAGTAACATATACGAATGAATATAACAAAAAAGGCTTTATTCATTCTTTTGGTAGAGTAGTAAATAAGATATTAGGAGGTGCTTAATATGAAAAAACAAATAAAATTTACAAAGAGAAATATTAAGCCCCTAATATTTATCTTTATTATAGTTATTGTACTTGGGGTAGGAGGTACAATGGCATATTTAACACATACATTTAAACATACCAATACGTTTAAAACATCTACTTATGATGTACAAATAGAAGAAGAATTCTATAATAAGTGGGGAACTAAAAAAGTTAGTATAGTAAATAATGAGTCTGCTAATACTCCAGTTATAATAAGATTAACATATAATGAATTATGGAGTAATGGAGATAAAGTATTAAGTAATAAAATTAATGGAGAAGATACAGTAACAAAAAATTGGACTGAAACATTTAAAAATGACTTTGTATTAGGCAGTGATGGATGGTATTACTATAAGAAAATATTACCTGGTTCTGGTACTGTTAGAATATTAGATAGTATAGAGGAAAATACTAATGTTTTAAATAGTCCAGCTTTAATTGACGACTATAATTCACACGATTATGAATTATCATTTAATTATGAAGCTATACAAGCAAATAAGGATGCTGTAAAAGAATTATGGGGATATAATATAACATTAAATGGAAGTGATATAACATGGCCATTTTAAAAAAAATAATACATATATTATCTTATGTATGCTATTTATTGATAATATTATATGCAATAGTATGTATACCTTGTATATTTAAATATAAACCTTTAATAGTACTTAGTGGTTCTATGGAACCTACTTATGATGTAGGAAGTATAATATATTATAAACATGTAGATGAATCTAAATTAAAAATAGATGATGTAATTACATTTGAATCATTTGATGGAGAATTAGTAACACATAGAATTTATAGTATGGAAGATAATTATTATATTACTAAAGGGGATGCTAATGAAATACCTGATCCTGGTAGAGTTAGTTACGAAAATATAAAGGGTAAAGTACACAATAAATCAATTCCTTATATAGGTTATTATGTTAAATTTATTAATGAACATAAATTTACAATAGTTATTGTGGTTATATTATTGATTTTAGAATATTTATTTAGTGGTTATAAAGTAAAAAAGGAAGAAGGAGTATTAGATGAGAAGAAGTAAGAAACCATTACTTGGATTATTAGTTTTATTACTGGTAGGAATAGTAGGAGTTACAATAGCGTATTTTACTGATGTTATTGAATTTCCAAATGTATTTAAAACAAAACCATATAGTACAAAGAGTGTTGAGACATTTATAAGCCCAGATAATTGGCTACCTGGTACTACTACAGATAAAAAAGTTGTAGCTACTAATTTAGGTGATGTAGATGTAGCTGTTAGAGTATCATATACAGAAAGTTGGAAATCAAATGATGGTACTACATTACCTTTAAAACAAGGAACAGTAACAGCTGCAGTTATTAATTTTGATAATACTAGTAGTTGGACAAAAAGTGGTAATTATTATTACTATAATAAAAAATTATCAAAAAATGATAGTACTAATTCATTTATTAAATCAGTTACATTTAATAAAGATGTAGTATCAGAACCAACATGTACTACATCAGCAGATGGTCTAGAAAAAAGTTGCTTATCAAGTGGTAAAAAATATGATAATGCTACTTACACTTTAAAAATAAAAGTAGAAACAGTACAATTTGATGCATATAAAGATGCATGGAATACTAACGTTACAATAAATTAATATAATTAGGAGGTTATATTATGAAAAAAACAATATTATTTAGTTTAATATTATTTATGATTTCATGTATACCTGTATATGCATTAGATAATAAACTTTATTTAAAAGAAGATGATAATAAACTATATTATGATAGTGGTCAGTTAAACAGTAAAGCATTTTTAAATATAATGGATATGTTACCAGGTAAGGAATATAGTAGTGAATTAACTATTATGAATGGGACTAGTAAGGATTATACATTATTCTTTAAGGTAAAACCTAGGGAAGATAATGAAAAAAGTAAAAACTTTATAGATAATATTCATATGAGTTTGTATTTGAATGATATATTAATATATGATGGTAAAGCTTCTGGTAATAGTAACGAAATAGGCAATATAGATTTACAAAATACAATTGAATTAAAAAAATTTAAATCAGAGGAGTCTTCAGTATTAAAAGTTGTTGTCAAATTAAATGATGAATATAATATTTTAAATGATGACGCTGCATATATAGATTGGTCTTTTTATGCACAGGGAGAAGACCTTGAAGAACAAAAAGTTGAGATAATTAGTAGTGCTAAAAAGGAAAAGAAAAATATTATAAGAAAAATAATAGATAGTATAGTTGATTTTGTAAAGAAACATTATATACCTATTGCAGTAGCATTAATAATTATAGGAGTATTATTATTTATACTATTCTTACTTGCTAAAAGAGAAAAATACATATTAATAATTACAATCCCTGCTATAAAATTAAAAAGAAAAGTATGGAAGAAATTATCTAGAAAAAATAAATATAGAAAGAATGTTGTTTTACTAGATGATTCTGATTTACCAGATGTAAATGGTGGAAATATTCAATTAGCAGCTAGAATTGGTTTAGATGATAAAGCATTCTTTAAAGATATTGATAAGTTAACTGAATATGATGATATTATTATAGAATATAAAGATGAACAATATATTTATAGATTAATTAATTCATATAAAACTGAAGGTCACGTAGATATAAATAATATTATAAGAGATAAAAAAATGAATGCATTAACTTTAGCTGGTTGTGGAAGAAATCAAGAAGATACCAAATTTATTCTATTAGCATATAGAATAGTAGATGATAAGGAATAGGAGTGTACAGTATGAAAAAAAAGAAGAGTAAGAAACCTTTATTAGCACTTTTATTATTATTAGTTATAGGTGCTGTAGGTGTGACTTTTGCATATTTTACGGAAGTTATTGAAATACCAAATATATTTAAAACAAAAGCATATAGTACTAAATCAGTTGAAGAGTTTGTTAGCCCAGATAATTGGACACCCGGTACTACAACTGATAAAACTGTTAAGGCGTATAATATAGGAGATGTAGATGTTGCAGTAAGAGTATCATATACAGAAGAATGGAAAGCTAATGATGGGACTATTTTACCATTAAAACAAGAAGGTGAATCAGCAGCAATTATAAATTTTGATAATACTAATGAATGGATAAAAAATGGGGATTATTATTACTATAATAAAAAATTAGGTAATGGTGCATCATCATCATCATTTATTAAATCTGTTACATTTAATCCTAATATTGTATCAAAATCTTCATGTGCTACTAATACTGAAGGATTAGAAGTATCATGTATTTCAACAGGTTCTGGATATGATAATGCAACTTATACATTAAAAATAAAAGTAGAAACAGTACAATATGATGCTTATAAAAAAGCTTGGTCTACTAACGTAAATATTGCTGAATAGATAGAGGGTATAATATGAAGAAGAATAAGAAACCTTTATTAGCACTTATTTTATTAATAATTATTGGTACTATAGGAGTCACAATAGCTTATTATACTGATATATTTGAATTTCCTAATTTATTTAAATCAAAACCTTATGGAACAACATCTATAGAAACATTTACAAGTCCAAATAATTGGACACCAGGTACTGTTACTCCTAAGAGTGTAGTAACAACAAATAAAGGAGATATAGATGTAGCTGTTAGAGTATCATATACAGAAAATTGGATTTCTAAAGATGGTACTAGTTTACCTCTAACTAAACAATGGATTAGTGATACTCGTTCTTCAACTAATGATGAATATATAAAAGCAGCTATAATAGAGTTTGATAATAAAAGTGATTGGATAAAAGATGGAGATTACTATTACTATAATAAGAAATTATCTAAGGGTGAAAGTACTAAATCATTTATTAAATCAGTTAAATATAATGAATATATGGAATCTGTTGCTAATTGTACAACTAGTAGTGATGGTAAAACACAAAGTTGTACAGCAGTAGATAATGAATATCAAGGTGGTACATATACATTAAATGTTAAAATAGAAACAATTCAATTTAATGCATATAAAGATGCATGGAATACAGATGTAGAAATAGGTAGTACTCATTCTATCTCAGAACCAAACTCTTTTGCGACTGATGATTGGAATGTTATAGCTAATGCAGTTAGAAGTGGCAATACATCTAAATATCATGTAGGAGATACTAAAGAAGTAGATTTAGGGGATTTAGGTACACATACAGTACGTATAGCTAATATGTCTACACCGGAAGAATGTAGTAGTGAAGGATTTTCACAAACAGCCTGTGGATTTGTTGTTGAATTTTCTGATATAGTAGTTACTCGTTCATTACAATTTTATTTAGGTAATTCTATTGTTAGAGAAGGATATGGTACAAATACAAACGGAGGCTATAAATATACTTCAATAAGAGGCTATTTAAATTATTGTTTATATGATAAATTACCTGAAGAATTAAGAAATAGTATAATAGATACTTATACTGTATCTAGTACATCAACAGTAGATAATAGTATCACTAATGATAAATTATATTTATTAGCTGCAAAAGAAATATATGGTGATTATAATGATAGTAATTTTCCAGATAATGCATCTAATTTAGAAAGACAATTAGATTATTATAAAGCACAGGGTGTAAATGGTATGCAATCAGTAGTAAATAGTGTTGCAATTAAAAAATATAATTCACAAAAAGAGAATTGGTGGCTACGATCTTCAAAAAGTAATGATTTGTATTTATCAATATATACTGGTGGAAATTTAGAAGATTGGTATCCTGCGTTAAATGATGATGGAATATCACCTGCATTTAGAATAGGATAATATAAGTAGAAAGAAGGAATTAATATGAAAAAGAATAAGAAACCGTTATTAGCACTTATATTATTACTATTTATTGGAACTGTTGGAGTAACCTTTGCGTATTTTCAAGATTTAATTGAATTTCCTAATTTATTTAAATCAAAACCATTTAGTACCAGTTCACATGAAAACTTTATTAGTCCTACTGATTGGAAACCTGGTGATACTACACCAAAAGAAGTTACTGCTACTAATACAGGTGATGTAGATGTAGCTGTTAGAGTATCTTATACTGAAAGTTGGAAGGATAGTAACAATCGAACTTTACCACTAGTACAAAATGGTGTTAGAGCATCCATTATAAATTTTGACAATATTACTGATTGGTACAGACAAGGTGATTATTATTATTATAACAAGAAGTTATCAAAAGGAGAAACAACATCATCATTTATTAAATCAGTAACATTTAATGAAAATATTATTGGAGATGTTACATGTACAACAGATGGTAATTTACAAAATTGTGTAGCATCTAATAATAGTTATGAAGGTGGCACATATACTTTAAATATAATTGTAGAAACAGTACAATTTGATGCATATAAAAATGTATGGAATACTGATATAAATTTACCAGATCCTACTTTAAAAAATGTATTTTCAGATGATGATTTTTCTACTATGGTTGCAATAGCTAAATCAGGTGATACTGAAAGATATAAAGTAGGAGACACTAAACAGATAGATATGGGAACATTTGGTACTCATACACTACGTATAGCAAACACATCTGCTCCATCTGATTGTATGAGAGAAGATTTTTCACAGACAGCTTGCGGTTTTGTATTAGAATTTGCAGATATAGTATCATCGCATAGAATGAATCCTGATGATTCAGATACAGGTATTGTTCCTGGACATGGTAATAAAGGTGGATGGAAATATAGCGAAATGAGGTCTTATGTAAATAGTGAAATATATAATGCTTTACCTCAGGATTTAAGAGAAGGAATAATTTCTACTAAAGTAATATCTAGTCATGCTTATGTTGATACAGAAAATTTTGAAACAAATGATAAGCTTTATTTATTTAATCAGCCTGAGGTTGGATTTGATCCTTTTTATAATACGACTGTAGGATTAACTTTGACAAGAAAATTAGACTATTATACTGATAATAATTCAAGAATAAAAAAAAGGATGGATGGAATTAAATATCCATGGTGGTTGCGTTCTAGTTATGATGTAAATTCTTATCATTTTCATTCTGTAAATGATGGTGGGTATTCAAATGCCATATCATGTATGAATGAAATGGGCGTATCTCCAGCTTTTCGTATAGGCTAATTTATATAATAATTTAACAAGCTAATGCTTATGCATTAGCTTTTATATATAATAACTAATTTTTAAAGAATAATGACTATCATTATTCTTTATTTGTTTTTAAGTATAAAAAAATGATATAATTAAGTAGGTGATACTATGAAAGAGAGCTTACTATATAAAATAGTTAGACCTATTGTATCTATATGGTTTAAAATATTTTATAAACCTAAATATATTGGTTTGAATAATATACCTGATAATGAAAGTATTATTTTAGCAGGTAATCATAAAAATAATTTAGATTGTATATATTTAATGAGTAGTACTAAAAGACCAATACATTTTTTGGCAAAGCAGGAATTATTTAAAGGAATAAAAAAAATTATTTTTGCTAATATGGGCCTAATACCTGTTGATAGAAAAAATAAAAGCCATGAGTCTATAGTATTAGCAGAAAAATATTTAAATAATAATAAAGTAATAGGAATATTTCCTGAGGGAACTTTTAATAAGAGTTCTAATATTATTTTACCTTTCAAAATAGGTGCTGTTAAAATGGGATATGACACTAATAGTAAAATAGTACCATTTACTATTAAAGGTAAATATAAACTATTTTCTAAAGATTTGGTTATTGAATTTTTTGAACCTATTAATGTTGTTAATAGTAATTTAGATAAAGAAAATAAAAAATTAGAAAATATTATTATTAATAGTTTGGAGGGATAGTATGTCTATTTTAGATTTTTTTAGAAAGAAAAAAGCAATACCAGCACCCTGGAAGAAGTATTATACTAAAGAAGAGCTAGACATTAAAATACCTAATATAAGTATGTATGAACAGGTGAGATTAAGTAGTGAAAGATATGCTAATTACGTAGCTATTGAATATTTAAAGAAAAAGATTACTTATAAGGAATTAATTAGTAAAATAGATAAATGTGCTAGAGCTTTTGAAAGCTTAAATATAAAAAAAGGTGATATAGTAACCATTTGTTTACCCAATATACCAGAGGCATTAATCTGTTTATATGCTTTAAATAAATTGGGTGC
>AUXO016464565.1_pt1 | contig 10742 bp, 9 predicted proteins | sample 768731 | NCBI WGS metagenome assembly AUXO01 (sample SAMN02715735, study PRJNA202380) | gut metagenome | biome: sheep rumen | host: Ovis aries | place: New Zealand: Palmerston North
CAGTAGACGAAGCAGATTTATCAGATGTCGAGTCTGATGGGTCAAGCTACGGCGAGAGACGCTGCCGCTCTTAAAGAAAAAGTAGAGCTTTCGCGTAAGTATCTTGACGATCTTAGGAATTCAAGTAAGTTTAGTGACGACCAATTGACAACGCTCCAAGATCGTGTCAAGATTCAAGAGAAAGAAAACTCTCTTCTCGTAGAGCAGGCGAAGCACAGAAAATCTATTGTTGATAACGCTCAGAAAGAAGCAGACCGCGCTCAGAAAGAAACAGATGATGCTGCCAAAAAATCGCAAGAAAAAGCAGAAGCTAACATTGCTCAGCTGTTGAAGAAGCAGGTGGAGCTGACCAAAGAAAAGGCGTCTGCGGAAGCAAAGTCAATTGTTTCCAGTGGAGAGCAGGCGAAGATATATAAACAGATTTCAGACAATAAAAAAGAAGAACTCAAAAAAGTCAAAGAACAAATAGAAGATCAAGTTAAAACAAATGCAGAATTAAGCAAGTCTGAAGTTTACATTAAAGGCAATGAAAAGGTGAGACAAGCGGAAGCACAGGCCACAGAGAAAGTTTCTTAGGCCGAGGCCAAAGCTGCAGACAATGCCAGTAAACACAACAAATTCCTGATTACCAGAACGGACTTGCTGGACAAAATTCAGCTGAGCTTAATCCACATTGTAACACAGGCGGCCACACGGGCGCTGGCTCAGTTCTGGCAGGAAGCCTGGAAGTACGCCTCTGAATACTATGACAAGATGAATGAGATCCGCATCGTCACCGGCAAGACAGAGCAGGAGTCTGCGGCAATTGGAACGAGTCTCAGGAATCTGGCCCGTGAAATGAGCGTGTCTTCCAGAGAAATGGCGGAAGGCGCTATTACCTTCTATCGTCAGGGTCTTGGAGACGATGAGGTGAACAAGCGTCTGATTGCGACGACTGAGTACGCAAAGACAGCCGGCTTGTCATTTGAACAGTCTGCCGACATGATAACGGCGACTGTGAATACAATCGAAAAAGATGGACGCGGCATGGAGATGACGGCTCAGCGCGTAGCTGATGTTTTTCTCTATTTGGGAGATAATGCCGCAACTTCGGGTAAACAACATTGCCCTATCGCAGCGTAAGCTGCGTGTTAATTCTCTTGTTCGGGGGAACTCCTGAAGAGGACAATCCCGATGTACAGATTATGTACGGTAACGACTGAGCGTGTATATGGCGACATATACGCCACGGAGAACTCCTTCTTTGAAGGATGAAGATACAGTCTGATCTGCGGATATAACTTGAAATGAAACCGCAGAAGAGAGCCGAAAGACTCTCTCGCCTACTTTTGTAGGTCATAAAGCAACAGGATGGAAGAAATTGGTACGGCCATGAGCAGGTCAGCGAGCCTTGCCGATGCAGCAGGTGTTTCGTTTGAGATGCTTGGTGCCTATATCGCAACGGTGTCTGAGCGTACACGTCAGGATGCCGGCACGATTGGCACGGCTTTGAACGCGATCATGTCCCGTCTGACCAGCGTGAAACAAAAGGGTTTTAACGAGGAAGACGAAACCAAGGTCAACGATGTGGCCAAGGCGCTTGCCTCCGTCAACGTTCAGCTGACGGATGGTCAGGGAGAATGGCGGCGTATCGAGGACATTTTCATGGACGTGGCCAAGGTGTGGGATACCCTCGACGATAAGACCAGAAACTATCTGGCTACGGTAATGGCTGGCACACGTCAGCAGAACGTATTCCGTACACTGATGGCAGACCTTTCCAATGTGGCGACCGGAACATCCCGCGCCATGGAGCTTTACGAAGGCGCTATGAATTCGGCTGGCACGGCGGCAGAAAAGTACGCTGTGTATCAGGAAAGCGTTACGGCGGCTCATGACAAGATGACGGCTTCGCTGGAAAAGCTGTTCTCGCTGTTCGATTCCAATATCATGAAGCAGCTTTACAATGTTGGCGGAGGAATTGCGGAAGGGATTTATTCTTTATTTGCTGGTCCAGAAGAATATAACTATTCAAATGTGGTTGGTGTCCTTGAGGATCAGCAGGCGGCTATTCAGTCTGCAATGAATAAGTACGAAGAGCTGGCCAAGAAACAAAAGACTTTAGCCGTTGGTTCTGCCGAATACAATGCCGTTGCAAAAGAGATGAACGATATTATCACCAAGCTTGCAAGCCAGTATGGACCGTTTGGTGATCTGGTTGCTGCTGCCGGCGGAAGTTTCGCTAACGCAGATGAGGCTATCGCGGCAATGAACGGAAGCCTTGAAGACTTATTGGAGCTGGTGAGACAGTTCAGAGCTGCAGAATTAGAAAGGTCTATCGGTTCTGCCGTTGAAGGTGTTTCTGTCGCTTATGACAACAGGAGAGCGGCTGGCTACAATTCTGTTATTCGTGATCGCTTTGGATCGTTTCTTCAACAAAATGGCATCAATTAGACGGATAGTGGGGCCATGCTAGACGCGATGTATGCTTTTGATCCAGATAAAGTTTTTGCTGATTATGCGAATGACGATGACTTCAAAATGGCATACGCTAACTTCATGGAAGGGTTGCGTAAGGATGTAGTAGCAGGATGGCAACAATTCAGAACAGAAACAGAGGCTGCCGCCGTAGATGCGGTCGCTGGTCCCGTTGATAATCTCAAGAAGCAACTGATTGCATCGGTTAAAAACACGGAGTTTTATGCTGGGCTCACTCCGGTGATGCGAGATGCTTTTATAAACTCCGTAACAAGCGCGTTGTCTTTTGATACTAATCAGGTATCTGACGGCAAGTCTCTTTACCAGGCGATGCTTGGGATTATAGACAACGTGACGAACTGGTTCAAGGATGAAAACAATCCAGCAATGAAAGAGGTTGAAGACGCATACGCGAGCGTATTGTCTTTAAAAGATAAAGATCTTTCAATAAGCAGCGAAGACGACGCCGGCCTTGTCTATGATACAATTCATAGATATGCCGAAGCTGTCCGTGCTGTTGGCGGAGCGTTTTCTGAAGAAGAAGAAATCGCGATGGCGGATCGGTTCTGGAGTGGCGTTGGAATAAGTACGGGGGCCGCTGGAGAAGCCGCCGGAGAAGCAACTGAAAAATACAAAGAATTGCAAAAGGCGCTAGAAGATGTTTATCAGAGTGCTATTGGGCGTCAATTGCTGGAGTCTGGCTTTGATGGCGTTGAAGCGAACCTTCTCTCGGCGTTTGGTGAAAACGGATTCAACAGAGATGCATTCTTTGGTCAGCTTGATACTCTACGCAACGCTGGTGTTTCTTCGAACTTCTTTGGACAATATCCTGGGCTCGAAGAAGCTATTGCAAATTATTCGCACGCCTATGACCTGAACGAAGGCGAGGAAGGTTTTTCTGAAAAAGCGAGACTTGAAGCAGAGGCATTGGCTGAAATAGAAGAAATCCTTCGTAATGGTGCGGACGCCTGGAGTGTGTATGCTGAAGCCGAAAAGCAGGCATTGCTTACAGAAACGACGGAAGATCAGGAGCGTCAGGCGGCAGCGTTGCTTGCGACCGCCGAAAGCTATGATGATTTGACGGATAAATTCAACAGGCTTTCCCCCGCTCAGCAGTCGTGGGCGTCCAAGAATTTGAAGAGTTTGAAGGAAGTCCTTCGTGGGACGAAAGATTACGATGAAGCGATTCAGGATATCCGCAAAGATTCTGCTAAGCTGAACGCAGACAAGCTGGCTGATGTTGGCAAGGTTTGGTCGAATACATCCAACATCATCGAAGCTGCCAGCAAGGGAGGCCAAGAATTTAATAAGGTTTATGCCTCCACTACAAAAGAGGTTCAGAAGCTTCAGCAGGCTTGGGGCGCTTATAATGCCTTGTCAAGCGGAACGCTCACAGATGCGCAGGATTTGACAGATGCCTACAATACGTTGGCGAGCGCCACTGGATTGAATGCAGATTCCTTGAGAGACGATCTCTCCCCCGCTTTGGAGCTGTTGCAAAACGAGACGCTGAATGCACAGGGGAGCGTCGAATATCTGGCTAACTATCTGGCAGGAATGACAACAATTGATTTGAGCAATCCGAACTGGTATTCACAGCTTCAAGCCTTGGCCGGAAGTACAGACGAGACGACAATGCACGTTGCTTCTCTCGTGAACGCCTTGTTAGAGGCAGCAGGCGCAAGCCTTTACCTCGACGGCAATACCGTAAAAGTGAATTGGGGCAAGGGCAATTACACTCCCCCATCCGTTACTAAGTCAAAGCGCAGCGGCGGTGGCGGCGGAGGAAGCAGGAGCAAAAACAAATCGTCCGGTTCTAATAAATCGTCCTCTTCGTCTTCCAACAACATGACGGAGATTGAGAAGATGCTTGATTTGATGAGTCAGATGGAAGATCTTCTGAATTATCATCGGTCGATGATTCAAGAAATTGCTGATATTTATGAAGGCAAAGGCGAGTATACAAATTTGATCGCGGTCTACGGAGAGCAGCGTGAGGCTATTGAAAAGCACAATCAGACTTTGCGTGAGAACATTGACAGGATTGAAGCCCTTCTTCCTTCGCAGCAGGCGCTCGTTGCTTCAATGCGCGTGACGGACGATGGTTACGAAGATGCTGCTGATGATCTGGATAAGTTGCAGAAAGCACATCAGCAATACAAGAAAGAGCTTCTCGAAAATGTTGCCGCTCTTGATAATCTGACAAAGGCGCAAATCGAAGCAGAGAATGCCAGGCGGCAAAAGACGATTGACGTTGAGAATATGATCCTTGAGGCTATCGAGGATCGTGAGGCGCTGGAAGAGCGGATGCTGAATGGCCGTGTTGACATGGAAGAGACGGTCATGGATATTCTGGTTCAGCGTTATGAGCGCGAACGTGATTATATTCTTGAGAATGCCGAGCTTCAAAGGGACGCCCTGCAGGAGCAGATGAGTTTGCTGGATGAGAATCTTGCGAAGCGCAAGAAGCTCACGGAAGAAGACGACAAGTATGCAGAGCTGCAAAGGCTGGAAGCTCAGCTTGCCAGAATCAGCGCCGATCCCACGAGGAGAAGCGAATCCCTTGAGCTTCGTCAGAAGATCGCAGACCTACGCGACGAGATTGCATGGAATACCGCAGAGAACGAAGTCGAGGCGCAGAAGGATTCCATTCAGCAGCAGATCGACTCTCTGGATGACTATATGGATTATGTGGAGCGGTATTACGAAGATCTGTTCGCACATCCGAAGAAGCTGATTGCTGAAGTTGAGGAGATTCTTTCCAAGACGAACGAAGAGATTCTCGCTTGGCTTGAAGAGAATGACGAAAACTATCAGAACAGTTCTGTCAGCACGCAGGAAAAAACGCGGGCAGAATGGATGGAAACGCTTCGTGATATGCGCGGCGACATCGTGACGCACTGGGCAGAGGTCCATGACATTATGGCTCAGGGTGAAGATTATATTATCAACTTTTTAATTCAGAACAGTGCTAACTACAGAGCGGCGTCGGCTGTTCAGGCTTCTGCTTATGTGGATGAGTGGAAGGTCAAGCTTTCTGAAATGCAGGCGGCTTATCGGTCTACTTACGAGATGATCTCCGCTTACAACTATTCGCTGATTCAGCAGGCACAATCCGTAAACTCTGCCGCGAGTTCATACAGCCCAAGCAGTTATGGTGGCGGCGGCGGTTCTGGCGGAGGTGGCGGAGGAGGAAGTAAGACATATAAAGTTGGCGTCACTTCCTCAACAGGAAAAGATACGATTTATTATTCCGGCACGGATTTAGCAAAGGCCAAGCAGGCTTATGCGGGGGCTGCGTCTTCGATGAGATGGAAGATTGGCTTCAAAGAAGGCGGTATAGCTAACTTCACAGGTCCTGCGTGGCTGGATGGTACGCCGAATGCGCCAGAGCGTGTGCTTTCCCCGTATCAGACTGAGCTGTTTGAGGATTTGATTCAGACGCTGCATAATGTCAGGGTTGCCGTTTCCTCTCCTGCCGTGTTCACTCCGCAGATGCGGGATGCTGGAATGAGCGGGAATACATTTGGAGACATCATCATCAATGTGGATACGTTGTCTGATGACGCTGACTATGAAGAAGTCGCAACCCGCGTTATGGAAGAAATTGCCGATAGAATGAACTTTGGTTCCGCAATCGGCGGTCTGCGATACGGCAGATAAATGACAGGATTTTAGAAAGGTGAGAAGGACGATGTACGGTGAATTTAGCTTTCGAGGGAGATCTTGTACGGAATTTGATCTGCATTACATTCCGGACGAAGGAGATCTCTTCCCCGCCGTTCCTGAATGGAAGATGACTGAAGAAGAAGTCACAGGCAGAAAAGGCGGCTATTTTTATGGTACGTCTGTTGGCATTCGCACGTTTGAATAGCCTGTTTACTTCGAAGAGGCAACCCGCGATAAACTGGAAGAGATTCTCAGATGGCTGGACAGACGGGCGGAAGGAGAGCTGGTGTTCGATGACCGCCCGTTTGTCTCCTATACGGTTCGACCTGAGATCATTAAAAACGGAAGAGCCTGGTGGAATGAATATGTGAATCAGGTCGGCGTACACGGAAGCGGGACAATGACCATCCGGTTCAAGGCTTACCAGCCATATGGCAAAATGCTCAGCATCACTCTGGACGATGCGGTGGATGATGAAATGCGTTTATACAGCGGCGCAGTAAAACAAAGCATGATGCCGGATGCAATTTCTGCAGAGGCCGGAGATTATCTTGTATACAATCCAGGTACGGAGAACGTTTCACCCATCATTACAATTGAAGGGTCTGCTCCAAACGGGTAGACCTTCACCAACCTGACGAACGGAACGTCTTGTTCTCTCCGGAGCTTCACGTTGGCGTCTGAGCAGCAGCTTGTGATTGATGGTGAAATTGGACTGGTTGCAACGCAGATTGGGTCTGAACGGACTCCCGCATTTGAATACCACCTTGATGGGTTCTTGAACCTTGAGCCATGTATCCCGTATTATCGCAATGTTTTTACAAGCACAAAGGCGGACAGCGCCGAAATAGCCTTCCAGTTGTTTAAGCCTACGAAAGAAATCGTTGGGCTTTATATTTTTCTGGAAGGCGCATGGCGGAGAATCATTGCGGTCAACGAGAATCACAGAACGGCACAAATAGATGCGCCGAATGGATTGAGCGCCTCTGCCACTTCAATGACGATGATCGCTCAGCTGAACCTCATACGGATATCCGGAGAAGATCTTGATCTTAGCGATCTGAAGTTTGAGTATACGCCATTGTTAAGGTGAGTGAGTGCAGATGGCAAATAAACATATATCTATTGATGTGTATGACTATAGCGGGAATAAGTTGTGTTGTCTGTACGACAGCTCCATTGACGCGGAAGGTCAGGCTTACGATATCGTTCTGGACGATGTGCTTGGCGGTAAACGAGAGCTTTCTTTCGGTTTGCCCTACATCGTTCACAAGGAAAAGAATTTCAGATGGGGATATTTGAAAGCAGAGTATCTCATCCGTTAGACCATCGGGAATGAGACGGACTGGTTTATTCTTGATTCTCCCGTAAAAAAGAAAAACGATAAAGGGCTTGGTGAGAGTGTAGTTTGCTCTCACCTTTCTACCCTGCTTAAAACAAAAAACCTCTACATGGAGTTCGATGACACAAACGGCATCGGCACCCTTCCGGAGCTGATGAATAGAATTTTGAAGGGAACGACATGGTCTTTCGACGAAGAGCGAAGCGATGTGTTCTATGAGCGAGAGCCTGATGAGAACGGTAACCAGGTTGTTAAAGTGCGGTCTCTTTCCCGTGGCGGGAAGGACGGAGCCTATAAGCTTATCGCAGAATGCTGTGCGCTGTTTGACGGATATGCCCGCTTTGACGCAAATAACAAGAAGGTTATCTGTTACAGCATGAACAATCACGGTTCTGCTGGAACCCGTGAGATGTACGTTGGTAAAGACTTGAATGCACTGACTGTGAAACATGATTCGACAAGCCTGATTACAAGGCTCTATGTTGAAGGTAAGTACAGCGACGCCACGAACGATTACACATCCAGCGGTACGATGTATGTCGGCATTGACAAGGTTGAACCGCACGGACTTTCGTACATCATGAATTTCGATTACTACAGAGAGCTTGGCCTTTTTACGCCGCAGCATGAAGAGGCGTTGCAGAATTACTACGATGCAATGAGCGCAAAGGTCGCTGACATCAACAGCGTCATTTCAGCTCTCCTTTCAAAAGAAACAGAGCTGAGCAATCTGTGGGGCGTTATTCGGTATATCTATTACCCTATCAGAAACAAAGTCATACAGACGGACGAATCTGATGTGATCTTGGGCAACGATGCTCTATCCTCTCAAATTCCATTTACTGCCGATGATACACTGGTCGTCCTGCATGATAACGGTACTCACCACAACGCAAAGTATTCTGCTCAGAACGGTGTCTATTATATCGATTACGATGAATACGGAGCCGAGCAGGAATATTCGGTCTCAAATGTGGCTGGCTGTGTCTGCGTGATTAAGTTTGTGGATCTGGCCAATGGCGTAATTGGCGCGAAACAGGTTGCGTTTGAAACTGCGGTTGAACAGCTTGCTTCTGCTGAAAAGAAATACGCAAAGGAAAAGGCGTGGCAGGACGAGCATGGCCCAGCTTCCTCTTGGACACAGGAGCAGGCTGAAACATATGTGGCTAAGCTTTCCGGTTTTCAGCAGCTGATTTACAACAGCAAAGACACGATGATGACACCTACTGAATGGCGGTTCTTCCTTTCGGAAAACATGACCTACGTCCAGTGGGCTGACTACATGAAGCGCGGCATGACAGACGAAGAGTGGAAATCTTTTCTTGAGGATATTGTTTCGTCCGGAAAAGTTTATGACCGTGATGTTCTTGCGGAACGTATGACTACGCTTTTTAAAAATGGAAATGTTGATTTGTTGCACCGTCCAAAGGTCGAAGCGAGCAGTCTGTCGTCTGACATAAGATCTGCATGGGGACTTTCCGCTGGAGATTACGCAACGGTATTGTCTCGCGGTTATTCTGATCAGGATGGGACAATGTATCTTATGATGACTCCGATCTTCTCTGATGGAGACATTCTTGAATCCCCGGATGTGCTTGCTGCTTATGCTGAAAGTTTGATGGATGCAGATAACCCGTTGGAAGCAGACAAAGTTTCCAATGGTGGCTATGGTCTTGTTATTGATTTAGCCTATGTTCAGGAAGATGAAACAATTGAAGATGTTATCAGCCGATATGAAGAGCTGGGAGAAGTTCTTCATCGTCTTCAGGCTGCGTATTATGGAGACTCTCTCCCCTCCTGGGAAGATCTGGAAAAAGAGATCCACACGTTCAGCGAATGGCAGTCTATAACAGGCAAAACTGTTGCTTATCCAAAGAATAATGTGTGGATTGATATCACAAGCGAAGACGAAACTATCGAAGGCTTGTACACTCTGATGGACAGGGCTCGCGGCTTGCTCCTCGACGTGGACGCGCTGAACAAACAGGTCGAAACAGCGAGGGGCCAGCAGGACGACATTGAAGCGACGTTCGCGGCTGCCATGGGAGATATGCTGAAAGAGGGCTATTGGGCGAATACGAACTATGGCCCAGGTCAGGAAGCGGCTCTGTATGCGGATGCACTTGATGTGATGACCGGCATGAGCAAACCGAAGGTAACGTATACCGTAAGTTATGTTGCCCTGTCGGAAAAGATGGGTTTTGAAAAAGATGATCTCTACCTCAACATGCAGGTTCGCCTGTACGACAGGGAACTTGGTGTGAATGACTTTGTTTACATCAAAGAGATTAAGCGATACTTGGACGATCCCAGCAACGATTCTGTTGCGCTTTCAAACGAAGATGTGAAGCTCAGCACCGTCGGGTAGGACACTATCCTCTCAAGGATCAGCTCGCTGGCCGACATTGTGGATCAGAAGAACGCTCTTTATGAGAGAAGCAAGGCAATAGACGCCAATGGTTCCATTCAGGCGGACAGGCTGGAGGGTCTGATTGACATCTATAAGACGCGGCTGTTGAGCTCGCGGTCGAACTGGTATACGGATGAAAGCGGCAATCTTGTGTTCCAAAGCAGCGACGGGCAAAATGCCATGATGCTGACTGGCGAAGGCTTTATGGTTGCCAATGGAAAAGATGAAGACGGCAACTGGGACTGGAGAACTAAACCTTACCATTGGTTCTCGCTACAGAAATGTAGAATAATAACAAACTGATCGAATTGCTGGAAAACCCTAAAGCTCATTTACTACAGCGTGACATGAAAATGTGAGCGCGAATGTCGGAAAAGTAATGAGATGTGACAATGGGCAATCAGCAGCCAAGCCTCTGAAATGAGGAAGGTTCAACGACTATCCCGTATGGGAGTAGGCGGAGCTTAGTCACCTCTGCCGAAGTGGTCAGCCCCTTATGTTGTAAGGGTGAAGATATAGTCTGAACTTATGTGAAAACATAAGAGTATAACTGCGCAAGGTTGACTACCTTTAAGCGCAAACAAAATTGTTTGGTACAGGTGAAGGATTTACAGCAGACCTGATTACGGCTGGGCAGATGAGTGCGGAGCGTATTGAAGCCCATACGATTACTGCCCGCGAACTGCGAAGCGACGCAGGACAGAGCTTGGATCTTTCGAGCAATAAGAGCATTCTTCTTACCGTGCAGAATGCTCAGCAGGAAATCATGGATAATATTGATTCACTGGTCGCAGATCGTCTCTCTATTTTAATTGAGAGCACGTCTCCGTTCTTGTCAAATAGCGTCGCTTCTATAACTCTGAG